>ERZ773087.809-NODE-809-length-22097-cov-10.486072_pt1 | contig 22097 bp, 21 predicted proteins | sample MGYA00511375_ERZ773087 | MGnify/ENA primary metagenome ERZ773087 (study PRJEB29015, sample SAMEA2737995) | human oral metagenome | biome: human oral; feature: human-associated habitat; material: dental | place: China | collected 2063 ...
TCGGACGCATCGTTCGTGCCGACGGCGGAGGACTATACGCTCGCCGACCGCTGGATCCTCTCGCGCGCGGAGGAGACGACGCGCGACGTGACGGCAAACCTCGAGCACTATGAGCTCGGTGAGGCGGGACGCACGATCTACGAGTTCCTGTGGAGCGAGTTCTGCGACTGGTACATCGAGCTGACGAAGGCACGTCTCTATGACAAGGAGAATGTGCGTGCAAAGAACACGGCGCTCTACGTCCTGCGTACGGTGCTGGAGCGCACGATGCGCCTCCTGCATCCCTTCATGCCGTTCCTCACGGAGGAGATCTGGCAGAAGCTGCCGCACGAGGGGCGCAGCATTATGCGTGCACCGTGGCCCGAGGTCGATGAAAAGGACATTGACGCAGAGGCAGAGGCGGCGATGACCGCGATCATGGAGGTCATCAAGGTGACGCGCAATCTGCGTGCGGAACTCGGCACGCCACCGGGCAAAAAGAGTGCGCTCATCCTGCGCGTACGCGATGCGGCGCTCGCGGATACATTTGCAGCGCACGTGGACTATTTCCATGCGCTTGCATCCGCCTCCGAGGTCACGTTCCTTGCGGCGGATGCGCCTGACCCCGAGAACGTCGTTACGGGCGCGCTCGCAGGGGCGGCGGTCTATCTGCCGCTCGCGGGGCTCATCGACGTGGAGAAGGAGACAGCGCGCCTGACGAAGGAGCGCGACAATCTCGAAAAGGAGATTGGACGTCTGACGGGCAAGCTCTCGAACGCGGGCTTTACATCGAAGGCGCCTACCGCCGTCGTGGCGGCGGAACGCGAGAAGCTGGCGGGCTATGAGGAGAAGGTCGCCCTCATTCGGACGCGTCTTGCGGATCTGGCGAAGCTCTGAGGTGCTCCGATGAACTACGCGGAGTCGCTTCACTATCTGGAGGAACTGAATACATTCGGCATTCGGTTGGGTCTTACGCGCATGGAGGAACTGTGCGCGCGCCTCGGAAATCCGGAGCGCGCCTATGCGGTGATTCACATTGCGGGGACGAACGGCAAGGGTTCTGTCACGCAGATGATGGACGCTGTCTTCCACGCGGCGGGCATCCGCTCGGGACGCTACATCTCACCGCATCTCATCTCCTATACGGAGCGCATGAGCGTGGACGGGCACGATATCCCCGAGGAGCGCTTTGCGGCGCTCCTCACGCGCGTGCGTGAGGCGGCAGATGAGATGGTCGCGGCGGGGCACGAGCACCCGACGCAGTTCGAGGCGCTGACGGCACTCGCCTTCCTCTATTTTGCAGAGGAGCAGGTCGAGGTCGCTGTCATCGAGACGGGGCTCGGCGGCCTCCTCGACTCGACGAATGTCGTCGAGCCAATCCTTACGATCATTACAAACGTGGCGATGGATCACGCCGACCGCTGCGGCGGGACGCTCGCGGGGATCGCGGAGCACAAGGCGGGCATCATCAAGGAGGGCGTACCCGTCATCACGGCGGCGACGGGGGAGCCGCTCGAGATCATCGAGCGGCGCGCGGAGGAGCTGGGCGCGGATGTCTTCGTATGCGGCGAGGATTTTTCCGCGCAGCTCTTCTTCCCGAACAGCGGCGGGCAGCGCGTTGCGTTCCACTCCGTCGTCTGCCGCGAGCCGGAGCCATTCGAGCTCGCGCTTGCGGGCGTCTATCAGGCGGAGAACGCGGCGCTCGTTATCATGGCGGCAAAGCTGCTCGAGCGCGAGGACGCGCGCGTCACGGAGAACGCCGTACGCGCGGGTCTGCGGACGGTGCGCCACCCCGCGCGCTTTGAGATCCTGAAATACGAGGACGTGCCCGTCGTTGTCGACGGCGCGCACAATCCTGCGGGCATGCGGGCGCTGCGCGCGGGGCTTGACCGCTACTTCCCCGATGCGCCGCGCGTCTTTCTGCTCGGCATCCTAAAGGACAAGGACATCGACGCTATGCTCGCAGCGCTTCTGCGCACGGGCGATCAGGTCGTCACCGTGCGCCCGAACTCCGAGCGCGCGGCGGCGGCAGATATCGTGGCGGGGATTGCTGCAGGGCTAGGTCTTGATACCCGTGCGTGCAGCAATGTAGAGACGGCGCTCACCGAGGCCGTCGCACGCGCACGTGCGGGCAAGGCGCTTCTCGTTGCCGCCGGCTCGCTCTATCTTGTGGGCGGCATCCGTGCGCTTCTCACGGCGGGGAGGTGACGGCATGGCGGCGGATTACTTTCAAGAGCGGCGGCGCATTCTGCGCCAGAGACGGCGGGGTGCGCGCATGGCGCGTGTGATGATGTATGCCGTCATCGCCGAGGCGTTCCTCATTCCACTTGCACCGCTCGCGGCGATGGTCGTGCTGCTCATCGGCTGTGGGGCGATGCTCCTGCGGCTGCGGATTGATCGGAGCTTTCACCTGCGCCGTCTGCCCTATGATGCGCCGGCGCTGCTCTTCGTTGTCATCGGACTCCTGTCCGTGGCGGTTGCGCCCGATAAGGCGTTCAGCTTTTACAATTTCTACCACCTCGTACCAATCTACGCCTTGACCTATCTGCTCGTTGGGCAGACCCTGCGCACGGCGCACGAATTGCGGCGCGTTGTCCTCGCAATGGCAGTGTCGGCAGCGCTCGTCATTCTCTACGGCTTCTATCAGTTCTTCTTCGGCATCGACATCTCGGCGATGAAATGGGTGGACGGGGAGTCCTTCCCCGAACTCTCGAAGCGTGTCTTCTCGACGTGGGAGAATCCGAACATCCTCGCGGGCTACCTCGATATCGTCGCCTGCATTGCGGTGGGACTTCTCACGGCGCTCACACGCACATGGCGCATCCTTGCGCTCATCCTGCTCATCGCGGCGCTCGCGTGCCTCGGCATGACCTATGCGCGCGGCGCGTGCCTCGTCATCGCCGTCGTGCTCGCGGGCTATGGTGCACTGCGCGACTGGCGCGTCCTCCTTGGGATCGTTGTCGTCGGTGCGGGTGCTCTCCTCGTCGATCCCGTGCTCGCCGACCGTCTGCTCTCCGTCTTTACGCGTGTGGATACGTCGTCGGAGATGCGGCTCGCGTTCTGGGAGAGCACGATTGCAATGGTAATGGATCACCCCTTCCTTGGCATTGGCTGGGGCATGTACTTCATGGTTTACCCCGAGTACGATTTCTACTTGCAGGGCGCGCCCGTGCAGATCGTGCACGCCCACAATATGTATCTGAACTATGCGGCGGAGATCGGTGTGCCAGGCGCACTCTCCTTTCTCTGGTTCTTCTTTGGCTCGCTTGTGCTCGCCTTCCGTCTGCCGCAGAAAACGCCGCCGTGGGAGGCGGTGCTCGCCGCGCATGAGCACGAGTGGAAGACCGTTGCTGACGTGCGTGCCGCGCTCGCGCGCTGGCGCAGACGCCGCTTCGTCGAGGGGCTGTCGCTTGGTCTCGGACTTGCGTTCATCTCCGTCGCGCTCAACGGCATCACAGATCATCTGCTCTTTAATATACCGTCCTCCATGCTGCTCTGGATGCTCGCCGCCATGACGGCGGCGGTGCATGCGATTGCGGGGGAGATGAAGGAAGGATGACTATGCAGGAACATCTATCGATATCCAAGGCGACCGTCGACCGGCTGCCGCGCTACTATCGCTGTCTGCGTCAGTTGACGGACGAGGGCGTGGAGATCGCCTCCTCGGAGGAGCTCGGCCGCCGCCTTGCCATCAACCCCGAACAGATTCGTAAAGATTTGGCGTTCTTCGGACAATTTGGCAAGAAGGGCGTCGGCTACTATGTCGCGGAGCTGAAAGAGAGCATCGGCGGCATATTGGGACTCGACAATCATTGGAATGTTGCTATCATCGGCATGGGACACCTCGGTGCAGCGCTTGCAAACTATCAGGGAATCGCGCGCCTCGGCTTCCGGCTTGCCGCGATTTTCGACGCGAATCCCGTCGTCATCGGCACGCGCGTCGGAGAGCGTCGCGTGGAGGACATTGCCTATCTTGCGGAGATCATCGCCGAGCGTGACATTCAGATCGGTGTCATCGCCGTGCCCGCAGCACATGCGCAGGGTGTTGCCGATCAGCTTGTAGCGGCGGGCATTCGCGGGATATGGAACTTCGCGCCTGTGAAGCTGCAGGTGCCGCCGAGCATTCCGTTTGTCAGCGAAGATCTGTCCGTCGGACTCAGCGCACTCTCGTATTATCTGACCCATGCGAGCGCGGAAGACGGGGAGTTATCAGACAAAAATTTAACGGATTAAAACTTCTTTGCCCTTTTTTTCACAAATCACAGAAAATGCCGTCAATGTAATCTTGACGGCATTTTTTTTTCGTGATATCCTATGGACAGATATAATTGACTTATGCAGCTACGATAACTTGCAGTTATTCAGAACATTCCTACCATGAATAATTCACAAGATGAAATAAGATGTTCCGAATGTCTGCAAGTTGTTTCCTGCGTATAAGTCATAGGAATCGCTGATAAAATAGACCTCAGATTGGCGTAGATTTTTCGTCCAAACTAGGAGGCAAACCGGACGCATAGCAAAGAGCTATGTGGAGGATTTGCAGGCGTTGTGCGGGCAAAAAAGATGCGCTAAGATGATGGCGTTGAATTTATCAGTGCTTCCTATAGGAGCAATGGTCGACGGCAGCATATGCTGTCCGGCGCATCAGAGGGAGGTTTTTCTATGATCGATATTTCCGATCGCATACCCAAGTCTCTTGCGGACAAAGTTGTGAGCGCGGAGACGGCGGCAGAGTACTTTGCCGACGGCATGACCATCGGTGCGAGCGGCTTCACGCCGTCCGGCTATCCGAAGGCAGTCACGCTTGCCATCGCCGAGCGCATGAAGAAGAATCCGTTCAAGGTGAACATCTGGACGGGCGCCTCGACGGGGCCCGAGCTGGACGGTGCTCTGGCTGAAGCGGGTGGCATCAAGCAGCGTCTTCCCTATCAGACGAATACGCCGCTGCGCAATGCGATCAACTCCGGTCTCGTGAACTACATCGATATGCACCTTTCCGAGGTGGCACAGCAGTCGCGCGAGGGCTTTCTCGGCAAGATCGACGTCGCACTCGTCGAGGCGGTTGCCATCACTGAGGAGGGCATCATCCCCTCGACCTCGGTTGGCAATACGCCGTCCTTCATCCAGAGTGCGGACGTGGTCATCGTCGAGGTGAATACGAGCCAGCCGATGGAACTCGTCGGCATGCACGACATCTACATCCCCCTCGATCCGCCGAATCGTCTGCCGATTCCCATCACGAAGGCAGGCGACCGCATCGGCACGACCTTTATGCCCTGTCCGCTCGAGAAGATCAAGTACATCGTCCCCTGCGACATCACGGACAAGACACGTCCGCTCGCCCCGCTCGATGATGCGGCGCGCAAGATGGGCGCATTCACGGTCGAACTCCTCAAGAAGGAGATCGCCGAGGGTCGTATGCCGAAGGGACTCCTGCCCCTGCAGTCGGGCGTCGGCAACGTCGCAAACGCGGTTATCGCGGGCTTTGTGAACTCCGACTTCACGGATCTCGAGGTCTACACCGAGGTCATTCAGGACGGCATGTTCGACCTTGCCGATGCGGGCAAGCTGAAGTTTGCGTCGGGCACGGCGTTCTCGCCCTCACCTGATGGACTCCAGCGCTTCTACAAGGACATCGACAAGTACAAGAAGATCATGATGCTCCGCCCGCAGGAGATCTCGAACAACCCCGAGGTTGTCCGCCGTCTCGGCGTCATCGCGATGAACACGGCAATCGAGGTCGACATCTACGGCAACGTCAACTCCACGCACGTCACGGGCACGAAGATGATGAACGGCATCGGCGGCAGCGGCGACTTCGCACGCAACGCCTACCTCACGATCTTCTACACGCAGTCCGAGGCAAAGGGCGGCAAGATCTCCTCGATCGTTCCGTTCTGCTCGCACATCGACCACGGTGCGCATGATGTCGATATCGTCATCACGGAGCAGGGCGTTGCAGATCTGCGCGGCAAATCCCCGCGTGAGCGCGCGCTCGAGATCATCAACAACTGCGCGCATCCGGACTTCCGTCCGATCCTGCTCGACTACTACGAGCGTGCACTTGCAGCGACCAAGGGCGCACAGACGCCGCACCTGCTCGATGAGGCGCTTTCCTTCCATCAGCGCTTCCTCGCAACGGGGTCGATGCAGAAATAACACAGATAAAAAAGGCGTAAAGCCTTTTAGGGTCAAAGAACCCAAAAGAGAAATGAAAAGGTAAAGGAGAATACTTTCATGAGCAATGAAAAGATCCAGGCGGGGCTTGACAAGTACAATGCTACCGTCGAAAAGGCAACGGCGAAATTCCCCGCGCGTCCCCACATCCCCGAGCAGGGACTCTACACTCCGCTCGATATCAAGGAGACGGACTACGCAGAGGACATCGGCTTCCCCGGTGTCTACCCCTATACCCGTGGCGTTCAGCCGACCATGTACCGCGGGCGCTTCTGGACGATGCGTATGTACGCAGGTTTCTCCACGGCGGAGGAGTCCAACAAGCGTTACCGTTACCTCATCGAGAGCGGCGCAACGGGGCTTTCCTGTGCATTTGACCTCCCGACGCAGATCGGCTACGACTCCACGGATGCGATCGCTGAGGGCGAGGTCGGCAAGGTCGGCGTTGCGATTGACTCCCTCGCCGACATGGAGATCCTCTTCGATCAGATCGACCTCGGCAAGGTCTCCACGTCCATGACGATCAACGCTCCGGCCTCCGTCCTCCTCGCGATGTATATCGCTGTGGCGGAGAAGCAGGGCGTCTCGGCGGACAAGCTCAAGGGCACGATCCAGAACGACATCCTGAAGGAGTATGCGGCACGCGGCACGTACATCTTCCCGCCGCGCCCGTCCATGCGCCTTATCACGAACATCTTTGAATATTGCTCCAAGAACGTCCCGAACTGGAACACGATCTCCATCTCGGGCTACCACATCCGCGAGGCCGGTTCCACGGCATCGCAGGAGATTGCATTCACCATTGCGGACGGCATTGCCTACGTCGAGGCTGCCATCAAGGCAGGTCTCAGCGTCGACGATTTCGCGGGACGCCTCTCCTTCTTCTGGAACGCACACAACAACGTGCTCGAAGAGGTTGCGAAGTTCCGCGCGTCCCGCCGCATCTGGGCAAAGGTCATGAAGGACCGCTTCAAGGCGGAAAAGCCGAAGTCCATGATGCTCCGCGTCCACACGCAGACGGCAGGCTCCATGCTGACCGCACAGCAGCCGAACAACAACATCGTGCGCGTCGCGCTCCAGACCGCAGCAGCGGTTATGGGCGGCACGCAGTCCCTCCACACGAACTCCCGCGACGAGGCGCTTGCGCTTCCGACCGAGGACTCGGTCATGGTCGCCCTCCGCACGCAGCAGATCGTTGCGTACGAGAGCGGACTTGCCGATGTGATTGACCCGCTCGCAGGCTCCTACTACGTCGAGGCGATGACGAACCGCATCGAGGCAGAGGCTTGGGAGTACATCAAGAAGATTGACGATCTCGGCGGCGCCGTTGCGGCGATCGAGAAGGGCTACATCCAGAAGGAGATTCAGGACAGCGCCTACAAGTGGCAGATGGACGTCGAGTCCGGTGCCCGCGTCATCGTCGGTGTCAACAAGTTCCAGGTGGAGGAAGAGGCACCGAAGAACCTGCTCCGCGTCGACGCATCTGTCGGCGAGAAGCAGAAGGCAAAGGTCGAGGCGATGAAGGCGAAGCGCGACAATGCAGCAGTGCAGGCTGCGCTCGCAGACCTCAAGGCGGCGTGCGGCGACGAGAACGAAAACCTCATGCCGCACATCCTCGCGGCGGTCAAGACCTATGCAACGCTCGGAGAGATCTGCGGCGTCATGCGCGAGGTCTTCGGCGAGTACGAGGCACACGTCAACCTGTAAGAATCGGATGCTGCAAACAAATAGGTGAATGCAATGGGGGCGTGCCGCAGGGCGAACTGCGGCAGCTCCGTTCAGGAGGAATATAAAAATGGCAGAGAAAATCAGAGTGCTCGTTGCAAAGCCGGGTCTGGATGGTCATGATCGCGGCGCGAAGGTTGTTGCCCGCGCGCTGCGCGACGCAGGCTTCGAGGTTGTCTACACGGGTCTGCGTCAGACCCCCGAGGAGATCGCCGAGGCGGCTCTGCAGGAGGACGTGAACGTCGTTGCGATGAGCATTCTCTCGGGTGCGCATCCGCATCTCTTCCCGAAGGTTGTGAATCTCCTGCGTGAGAAGGGCATGAACGACGTGCTCGTCATCGGCGGCGGCGTCATCCCCGAGGGCGACATTCCCGCTCTCAAGGATGCGGGCGTTGCCGCAGTATTTACCCCCGGCACACCGACCGGCGAAGTAGTTGACTTCATCAAGGAACATGTGGCGTAAAACGCCGTTTTGAAAGGATGGATGACAGGCAGAGGGACTTCCGTCTGTCGTCCATTCGTTTGTTTCCTGTGGAGCGACTGCGCGAAGGAGGTGGGCGCATGGATATTGCAGCCGAAGTGCTGAAGGGCAACCGCCTCGCGCTCTCGCGCGCCATCACGGCGATCGAGAACGAGCGTGAGTCGGCGACCGCCATCATGAAAGCGCTCTATCCGCATACGGGACATGCCTATGTTCTCGGCATTACCGGCCCTCCGGGTGCGGGCAAAAGCACCATGACGGACAAGATTGCCAAGGAATACCGCAAGCGCGGGAAAACCGTCGGCATCATCGCCGTCGACCCTACGAGCCCCTTTTCCGGCGGTGCGATCCTCGGCGATCGCATTCGCATGAATGACCTGACCCTCGACGAGGGCGTCTTTATCCGCAGCATGGGAACGCGCGGCAGCCTCGGCGGCCTCTCGCACAAGACTGCGGACGCAGTAAAGGTCATGGATGCGTTCGGCAAGGACATCATCTTTGTCGAGACCGTCGGTGTCGGGCAGTCCGAGGTGGATATCGTGCGGGCGGCGGACACTACCATGGTTGTACTGATTCCGGGCATGGGCGATGACATCCAGGCAATCAAGGCGGGCATCCTTGAGATCGGCGACGTATTCGCCATCAACAAGTCCGATCTTGACGGCGCGGATAAGCTCGTCCGTGAGATCAATATGATGCTGGATCTGGACGATCACATGTCTGACTGGCGGCCGCCGATCCGCAAGGTCGTCGCGAATCGCGGCGATGGGATCGCGGAGCTGGTCGATACGGTGGAGGAACATCGCGCTCACATTGAGAGCAACGGCGTTCTATCCGAGCGGCGCACGCGCCGCACACGTGATGAGATGCTGGACATCCTGCATGCAGGTGTTCGGCGCTACATCGAAGGCCGCATTGTCGATACGGGGAGGCTCGACGACTATGTGGCAAAAATCAAGGCACATGAGACCGATCCCTACACAGTGGTGGGCGATGTCATGGCCGAAATGTTATCTTAACAGTGGAAATTGACAGCAATTTCCCAAGGAGGAAGCACCTATGTTCAAGGTTCTGGCAGTAGATCACATCGGCATTGCCGTGAAGGATCTCGAAGAGGGGAAGAATTTCTGGTCGGACGTGATCGGCATCCCCTGCACGGCTGAGGAGACGGTCGCCGAACAGAAGGTCACGACGACCTTCCACCCGACTCCGAACAAGAGCGAGATCGAGCTGCTCATCGGCACGGCGGACGACAGCCCGATCACGAAATACATTGAGAAGAAGGGCGAGGGCATCCAGCACATCGCTCTGCGCGTTGACAACATCGAGAACGCAATCGCCGATCTCATGGCGAAGGGCGTCAAGATGATCGACGAGAAGCCGCGCATCGGTGCGGGCGGTGCGAAGATTGCATTCCTCCATCCGAAATCGACGAAGGGCGTTCTCCTCGAGATCTGTGAGCACGAGGATCGCTAAGAGTCCTCTTCTTTCAACAAAACCACAGGGCGCTTCATTCCGGCGCCCTGAGGGTAAATATACAGGAGGGATATGATGTCCACAGTCCAGGAAAAAATTGAGCTCATGCTGGAGAAGAAAGAGCATCTCATGCAGGGCGGCGGTGCAAAGAGCATCGAGAAGCAGCACAGCAAGGGCAAGCTCACCGCGCGTGAGCGCCTGAACCTGCTCTTCGATGAGGACAGCTTCGTCGAGCTGGATATGTTCGTTCGCCATCGCTGCACGAACTTCGGTCAGGACAAGAAGGAACTGCCGGGCGAGGGCGTTGTGACGGGCTACGGCACGGTGAACGGTCGTCTCGTCTACGCATTCGCACAGGACTTCACGGTCGAGGGTGGCTCGCTCGGCGAGAAGCACGCACACAAGATCTGGAAGGTCATGGATCTCGCGATGAAGATGGGCGCACCCTGCATCGGCATCAATGATTCGGGCGGCGCGCGCATCCAGGAGGCGGTTGACGCACTCTCGGGCTACGGCGGCATCTTCTACCGCAACACGAAGTCCTCGGGTGTCATCCCGCAGATCTCCGTCATCATGGGACCCTGCGCGGGCGGTGCGGTCTACAGCCCTGCGCTCACGGACTTCATCTTCATGGTGAAGAACACGAGCCAGATGTTCATCACGGGCCCTGCCGTCATCAAGTCCGTTACGGCGGAGGAGGTCACGGCGGAGGAACTCGGCGGTGCGATGACGCACAACAGCCGCTCCGGTGTCGCACATTTCGCGGCAGAGAACGATGAGGACTGCATCGACCAGATCCGCTATCTGCTCTCCTTCCTCCCGAGCAACAACATGGAGGAGACGCCGCGCGTGGAGACGGGCGATGACCCGAACCGTCAGGACGAGAGCCTCAACACGCTCATCCCCGACAATCCGAATGCGCCGTACGATATGAAGGATGTCATCCGCGGCCTCGTCGACAACGGCGAGTTCTACGAGGTGCACCAGCATTTCGCGACGAATATCATCTGCTGCTTCGCACGCTTTGACGGCCGCACGGTCGGCATCATTGCGAACGAGCCGAACGTTATGGCAGGCTGCCTCGATGTTGACGCGTCCAACAAGTCGGCGCGCTTCATCCGCTTCTGTGATGCGTTCAACATTCCGCTCGTCAACCTCGTCGACGTGCCGGGCTTCCTGCCGGGTGTCGATCAGGAGTACAGCGGCATCATCCGCCACGGCGCGAAGATGCTCTATGCATACAGCGAGGCGACGGTGCCGAAGGTCACGGTCATCACGCGTAAGGCATACGGCGGCTCCTACATCGCAATGTGCAACCGCGAGCTCGGTGCAGATCAGGTCATGGCATGGCCGACGTCTGAGATCGCTGTTATGGGACCTGCGGGCGCCGCAAACATCATCTTCCGCAAGGATCCGGACAAGGATGCGCGCACGGCGGAGTATATCGAGGAGTTCGCGACCCCATACAAGGCGGCAGAGCGTGGCTACATCGATATGGTCATCACGCCGAGCGAGACGCGCCCGTACATCATCACGGCACTCAACGCACTCTCGAGCAAGCGTGAGGACAATCCCGCGAAGAAGCACGGGAACATTCCTCTCTAAAGCAGGAGGCAGAATATGGCTACAAATACCGTGGCGCCGGAGATCGTCGCCGCCATCACCGCTGCCGTTCAGTCGGCAATGGGGAGCAAGGTCGTCGCTGTGCGCATCAAGCCCGCAGAGGTCTGGACGCTTGCCAACCGCAGCAACCTTTGAGGAATCCCTGCACTTGCAGGAATCCTGTCATTAGGGAATATAAATGTTGGAGGAATAACACATGAAGAAGTTCAACATCACTGTCAACGGCACTGCTTACGAGGTTGAGGTCGAGGAGGTACGCGCAGGCGGCGCTGCTGCTCCTGCTGCTGCACCGCGCGCTGCGGCTCCCGCTCCCGCACCTGCTGCTGCACCGGCTCCGGCTGCTCCCGCAGCACCGGCAGCTCCCGCTGCTACGGCTGGAGCTGGCGAGCAGTCCGTGGACGCTCCGATGCCCGGCAAGATCATCGAGGTCAAGGTCTCGGTCGGTCAGGCTGTCAAGGCTGGCGACACGCTCCTCATCCTCGAGGCGATGAAGATGCAGAACGAGATCGCTGCGCCTGCTGATGGCACGGTCAAGGCGGTCAACGTCTCCGCAGGCCAGTCGGTCAAGGTGCGCGAGTCCATGGTCATCCTCGGCTAATCGCTGTATAGCATTATCGCTCGATCGGGAGCCCCCGCGCGGGGCTCCTTTTGTTATCCTTGTCAAGGAGAGGTGAAAATGATAAAATAGAGCGATACCACTCATGACAGAAACGATCAGAGGAGGGCTCTATGCGCCTGAACATCCGAATCCTCGACAAATACATCTTTCGGGAGGTCTTTCAGTCCTTCCTCTTTGCAATCTGTGCGTTCTCGGCGGTCTTCATCGGCTCGGGCACGCTCTTTCGCATTGCGCAGTACATTACGGACTACGGCGCATCACTGCCGTCGATCATCAAGATTTTCGTGTTCAGCCTGCCCGGGGTTGTCATGTGGACGTTCCCAATGTCGATGCTGCTTGCGAGCCTCCTGACGTTCGGGCGTCTCTCGTCCGCGAGCGAGATCACGGCGATGAAGTCTTGCGGCATTGGTTTTGGGCGTATTGCCGCGCCCGCGATCCTGCTCGGTTTTCTCGTGAGCGTCGGCGCGATCCTCTTCAACGAGCACATTGTGCCGCGTGCGAATACGGCGTACCGCAACGTCATTTACTATGAGATCGAAGGTAACTCGGGCATGAAGTCGCAGGAGCATCTCATCATCAAGGAGATTGAGGACGGCGCGATCCAGCGGCTCGTGTATGCGCGTTCCTACGATGCGGAGCAACAGCGTCTCACGGGCGTGAGTCTGCAGGTGTTCGGCGCGGACGGCAAGGTTACGTACGTCGAGAATGCGGAGTACGCGGAGTGGACAGGCTCGGAGTGGATCATGCACAAGGGCGATGTCTATGAGATCGCGGACGAACATCTCGAGCGCCGCATGCGCTTTGAGACACAGGTGCTGCCCATTCAGAAAGATCCGCGTCAAATCATAAGCGAACAGAAAAAACCAGAGGAGATGACGATGCGTGAGCTGCGTGAGCAGATTGCACTCATGCAGACGCAGTATGTCAACACCTCGAAGCTCGAGACGGAGCTCTATCAGCGCGTCTCGATCCCGATGGCGAGCCTCATCTTCACGCTGATCGGTGTGCCGCTCGGCCTCCAGCCGACGCGCAACTCCTCGTCGGCGGGCTTTGCGATGAGCGTCATCATCATCTTTATCTACTATGCACTCATGACGATGGGCAATGCATTTGCACGTGGCGAGGTGCTGCCGGCGATGCTTGCCGTCTGGTTGCCGAATATCGTAGGCGTGATCGCGGGGGCGGTTCTGCTGAAGCGTGCCTCACAGTAAAATTTGGAACACGATAGAAAGGGGTGACGCTCATGTACGGTATCACGCTCATCCTCGTTCTCGCGGTTGTCGGCGGCGTCATCGCCTTCATTGGTGATCGCCTCGGGACGCGCATCGGAAAGAAGAAGCTGTCTATTTTTGGGCTGCGCCCACGCCATACGGCAGTGATTGTGACGATCTTTACGGGGATCTGTATCACAACGGTGACGTTCGGTATTCTCGCGGCGGCGTCTGAGAATGTGCGCACGGCGCTCTTCGGCATGGATCGGCTGAATGCGATGATTGCCGATACACGCGCGGCGCTTGACTTCACATCTGGGGAGCTGCAGCAGGCGCAGGAGGCGCAGGCAAAGGCAAGCAGCGATCTCAAAAAGTCCGAGGAGGAGATCGTGCGGCTTGAGGGCGAGCAGTCGGATCTGCGCGCGGAGTCGGATCGCCTGTCAGCGGGCAACCGCGCGCTCATGATGGAGAAGGAGGGGCTCATTTCCATCAATGGGCGGCTCTCGGGGGAGAATGAAACGCTGCTCGCCGACATTCAGGCACTTGGCGTGCGTGCAAATGAGCTGCGCGAGAACATCCTCAACCTGCGCGAGGGGAACATCACCTATCAGGCGGGCGAGATCATCGCGAGCGGCATCATTCCCGCAGGACTCAGCCACGATGAGGTTGAGCGCGGACTAGCGGGGATTGCGCAGCTCGGCACACGCAACATCTCCGCGCGCCTCGGGGAGAACCATACGGATCAGGATATCTGGATCTATGGGCCGGAGTACGACGCCGCTGTGAAAGCAATCGAGACGAGTTCCGTCGATATGATCGTGCGCATCGTTGCGGCGGGGAATCTCGTGCGCGGGGATGAGATCCGCGCGTCCATCGAGCTGTACCCGAACCGTGTCATCTATCACGACGGCGAGCTCATCATTGCCCGTGTCTATGCGCCCGAGGGCATGGGGGCGGCTGCGGAGCAGTCGGTCATGGCGTTCCTGCGCGAGGTCAATGCTGCGGCATCGGTAAAGGGCATCCTGCCCGATCCGATTCGCGGAACGGTTGGCGTGATCGAAGGCGCGGAGTTCTACACTCTTGTGCAGGATCTCGCAGGGCATACGGGCGCGGTCGTCATCTCCGCCTATGCGGATGGCGATACGGACGCAATGGGGCCTCTGCGGCTGAAATTCAAGATTGAAAGTGAAAACGGGGGCGGCGCATGAGCCGCCCCGTCCTTGCGATTGACCCCGGGCGCGAGAAATGCGGCGTCGCCGTGCTTGCGGCCGGCGGTAGCATTCTGACGCAGGAGATTGTGGCGACGGCAGCACTTGCCGATGCAGTCGACACGCTCGCGACGGCGCATGATCCGATCATCATCATGGGCAACGGCACGACAAGTACAGAGGCGCAGGCGCGCATTGAGGCGCTGGGGCGCACGGTGACGCTCGTCGATGAGTACCGCACGACGGACGCGGCGAAGGCGTTGTACTGGGAGGTACATCCACCGCGCGGATGGCGGCGGCTCGTGCCGCGCGGCATGCTTGTGCCGCCCGCGCCTGTGGATGATTTCGTCGCAGTGATCCTCGCGCGGCGATTTTTGAATGAGCAAATTGTTTGATTGACAGAGCAACTGTCCTGCGGTAAGATTACTAGAAGTATGCTTGCAGATCACCTTGATGAAGGAGAGCAATAATTCATGCCCGATAATGTCTTAGCATTTATGATTGCGCTTGGCATGGCGCTCATAATCACGCCCGGTGTCATTGCCTTTGCGCGGCGCACGGGGGCGCTCGACAAGCCTGACGCGCGTAAGGTGCACGCGCGCCCGATTCCGCGCATTGGCGGCATCGGGATCTACGCCGCATTCATGGTGTCGATCCTCGTACAGCTCTTCTTTGTCGACCTCACGCCAGAGTTCATGATGAGCCTCATTGGACTCATGGTCGGCGGCACGATCGTCGTCGCAATCGGCATCATCGACGACTACTGCGACCTGCCCGCGAAGGTGAAGCTGCTCGGGCAGATCGTCGCCGCCGCTGTGCTTGTCATCGCGTTTGATGTGCGCATCGACTTCATCACCGACCCGCTTGGCGACTTCATCTATCTGGAATGGTTCGCAATTCCCGCGACAATTTTCTGGGTTGTTGGTCTGACGAATACCGTGAATCTGATCGACGGGCTGGATGGTCTTGCGGCGGGGGTCTCCTCGATTGCCGCGATTACAATTTTTCTCGTCGCAATGGAGGAGGGCATCCCCTTCGTCGCGATGCTGACGGCGGCGCTCGCGGGCGCGGCGGTTGGCTTCCTCTATTACAACTTCAACCCCGCGCGCATCTTCATGGGCGATACGGGGAGCATGTTCCTCGGCTTCATGCTCGCGGGCATCTCCGTCGTCGGCGCAGTCAAGAGCGCTGCGACCATTGCGCTCATCGTGCCGATTCTTGCGCTCGGGCTGCCGATCCTCGACACAACGTTTGCCATCGTGCGGCGCGCGCGCAATCATCGCCCGATCTTCAAGCCGGACAAGGGGCATCTCCATCATCGCCTCCTCGCGCACGGCTTCACGCAGAAACAGGCGGTGCTGCTCATGTACGTTGTGAGCGGCCTCTTTGGGCTGTGTGCGCTTGCCCTCACGGCAGTCAGCCCGCAGGCGGCAGTACTCATCATCCTGATTGTCGCGGCGGCGGTTTTCATCGGCGCGCGCAAGCTGGGCATTTTCCGCATGGATGTGCCGCAGAAATAGAACTGAAAAGAAGCCTTTCCGAAGCACATCCTCGCAAGGGCTTCAACCGCAGGATTCAAAATATTTGAGCTAGAAATATAAATTTGGGGATTCCATATCCAGAGAGGAGCAAAGGCAGAATGACCGGCAAAATCAAAGTCATGTCGATCTTTGGCACGCGTCCTGAGGCAATCAAGATGGCACCTGTCGTCAGGGCGCTCATGCAGCACACGGACGAGATCGAGACGCGGACTCTCGTCACGGCGCAGCATCGCGAGATGCTCGATCAGGTGCTGCACCTCTTCCACATCGTTCCGGACTATGATCTCAACATCATGGCGGCAGGGCAGACCCTCTTTGACATCACCACGCGTGCGATGATGGGCATCAACGACGTCTTTCAAAAGGAGAGACCCGACCTCGTGCTCGTCCACGGCGACACGACGACGACATTTGCGGGCGCGCTTGCCGCATACTACCATCAGATCCCCGTCGGTCACGTCGAGGCGGGGCTCAGGACGCATGACATCTATTCGCCGTTCCCCGAAGAGATGAACCGCCGCCTGACGGGTGGGATCGCAACCCTGCATTTCGCACCGACGCCGACCGCACACGCGAACCTCCTCGCCGAGGGCGTGCCCGAGCGGCGCATCTTCGTCACGGGCAATACGGTCATCGACGCACTGCATCACACCGTACGCCCCGACTATGTGCTTCCCGCAGAGCTGGCGGGTGTGGACTTTGCAAATCACCGCGTCCTCCTCGTCACGACACATCGGCGGGAGAACCTCGGTGAGCCGATGCGTCACGTCTACCGTGCGATTCGCAGCATCATCGAGCAGATGGACGATGTGGAGGTCATCTTCCCCGTCCACCGCAACCCAAAGGTGCGCGAGATCGTGCGCGAGGAGCTCGGCGGAATTCCGTGCGTGCACCTCATCGATCCGCTCGACTATGAGCCGTTTGCAAATCTTATGGCGCGTGTTGACATCGTGCTCACGGACTCGGGCGGCATTCAGGAGGAGGCACCTTCGCTTGGCAAGCCCGTACTCGTGCTGCGCGATACCACAGAGCGTCCCGAGGCAGTCACGGCGGGGACCGTGCGCCTCATCGGCACGGATGAGCAGCGTGTCTATGACGAGACCATGCGGCTCCTGACCGAGCCAACCGCCTATACGCATATGGCGGAGGCGGTCAATCCCTACGGCGACGGTAAGGCTAGTCACCGCATCATCGAGGCGATTCTCTATCATGCGGGACACGCACAGACACCGCCGGAACCGTTCGGGGCATAGGGCTTCTTTCGCGTGCGCAGGGAGGGAGAACCGATGGAGCAGAAAAACACACCGCCGTCTGCCAAGGTGGAAGCTCTGCGTGCATTCGGACTTCTCTCGGGCGTCGGCATCTACTTTGTCGTCTTTCTTGGCGTATTTATCTTTCTCGGCAAATGTGCCGACGACTTCCTCGGTACGGGGCGTACCTGTACCATCGTCGGCATCGTCCTCGGCTTCCCCGCCGCGATTTACTCGCTCTATCGGCAGCTGAAGTATTATAAACTTGTGTGAGACGATCTTTTCATTCGAGGGAGGTTTGTCATGGGTGACTTGTTTCGTGAAGTGCAATTGTTCCTCGCCGCTCCGAGCGAGCATAGGGACGAATTTGATGCGAGCGATGCTCTGATCTGGGTGGACTGGGGCGACGAGGATGAGAGTGTTCTTTCCTATTTGAATGATGTTCTTCCGGAGGAGGCACAGATCGACTACGAATGTGTGGACTCTGAGACGGAGCGTGGATTTGATATTCTGCTGAAAAAAGATGGAGAGGCATACGCCGTCCCCTACGCGGCAGATGCTGCGGACAGGGATACAACGCTCAAGGCGGCGCAGGAATACCTCGCGCCTGCATACGAGATTCGATGGTATATGGGTTCGCTCGGCAGTGATACGCTTGCGTTCACGGTTCTTCCAACAGACGATTGGGAGAAGCTGGAACGGGAGTTTGATGCGGAGCAGGTCGCCTATTATTTCGCGCCGATTTACGCAGACAGTCAGATGTTCGGGATGGACGTGGACGAAGTCTTTGATCTGCTGGAGCAGAGAAAACAATAGTGCAGATAAACGAACACAACCGCCCCGCAGGGTTGAACCTTGCGGGGCGGTTTCGTGTGTATCTTTATTTTTTCTCCGTCATCGCGGCGGCAAGCGCTGCGCCGAGGGCGGAGCCGGCGTTTTCGAGGATGATCTTGACGTTGACCGCCTCGTCCAAGAGGAGGGTGTCGAGCGCGCCACGCAGGTGATGTGAGACGAGCGGGACTTTCTCATAGACGGAGCCGTCGACGGCGACGAACTGGTTCTCGAGCTCGTTCTCACCCATGCGGTGCTGAATGATGGCGACATAGGTCGCCGCAACAATGCGCGCAGAGCGGACGATGACGGCAGTCGCGAGTTCCTGCAGTAGGGCACGTTCGGCGGCGGTGAAGGTCATGCCCGTCTTTGCCTCGATGACCGCACCTGCCGCATGGCGGTCGAGGTAGGCATCGGTGATGATCTCGGAGAGCTCGATGCTCGAAAACGGATAGACCCCGTCCGCACCGAGGAGATCTGCAAGTGCCGCACCGTAGAGTGTCCCGAGGTAGCGTCCCGACACCATCTTTTCCAGACGCTGTGCACCGGGCTGCTCGGATTCCTGATCCAGAATATCGTCGTATTTGGAGAAGGGCAGATTCCCAAAGCCGCCCGACTCCATGTTGATGACGGTCGGCGGTTCACTGCCGTCTGCGAACTCCTCGTAGTAGCAGGTGTTCTGCCCCGTGGCGTAGATCGATCCAATGTAGGTGTGCTCGTGCTTGTACGCCGCCGCGAGCAGCACCGCAACCGTATCGTTGATAACAGCGACGGGGATGACATTTGTCATGCCGCGCCGTGCAAGCGCCTCCTTGAGCAGGTCGTTGACGACCTTGCCCTCGACCCCCTGCGTGGCGAACTCCTTCGTCCAGACGATGAGCTTCGCGTTGTTGAGGTTGGTCTGCTGTGAGGGGAAGGAGAAGGTATGTCCGAGGAGGTATTTCGTCTCCCGATTCCCGTCGATTGCTTCGTCGATGATGCCGGCGAGGAAGTCAAACATCTCCTCTGCCGTCGCATCTGCGCTGACATAGTCATAGACACCGGGGAGGGTGAGCGGCTTTGCAACCTTGCTCAGCACCTCGTATTCGCCGCCGCCCTTGAGGAGAATGCGCAGGGCGCGGACGTTCGTGCCGCCGAAGTCGAGCGCGAGGAAGGAGCCGTGCTCCTTGCCGCTCGGAAGCCCTGCATAGGAGCGGAGCATACGGAGCGTTGCGCCCTCTTTGCCGGCAAGCCCCGCGCACATATCAGCGCGGAAATCATCGGCGATCTTGCGGAGTGCATCGTCGTCCAAGGTAAAGGCTGCCTTTATCTCGTCAAATTTTTCACGATCAAATCCCATGGTAACTCCTCCCAAGAAAAGTTGTGGGGACGCCCCTATCAGTTCACCCTAGCCTCCCCCGTTCGAAACGGGGGAGGGGAACCGCGTAAGCGGTGGAAGGGGCGCCACTATCTAAATACGGTTCCCCCGCTTCCAAGACCTTAACAAAAATGATCGAGCATCGCCCCAACGCTCGGGAACACCTGCTTTGCCTGTGCCTGAATCTCGGGGCGCGCCGTGGTGAGCGAGTAACCATCCCATGCCTTCAGCATCGGCAGGTCATTCGTCTCGTCACCGATGGCGAATACCTCTGCGCCGTTCCAGCCCATGACAGAGAGGAGCTTCTTGATGCCCTCGTCTTTGCTGATGCCGGCGGGAGTGATGTCGAGGCTGCATGCATTCGGGAATGCGTGGATCATATCCCCGAGTTTCTCGTTTAGGACGGCGGCACACGCATCGGACAGAGCTGGTTCATGGAAGCCGAGCGAGAACTGCTGAATCCCCGTCAGCCCCCCGATCTCGCTCTCCTCAATGTAGATGATGGGGAAGTCCCAGTCCTTTGCCTCGCGTTCGATCCACGAGCCCTCTGAGTGGTGGCAGAGATAGGTCACATCTGCCGCTGAGAAGGCGAAGTGGAACGACTTCTGTGCGCTCGGCTCCGCCGCAATCGCTGTGAGCGCACGAGGGTCAATCTCCGCCTGAAATCGTACGGATGCATCCGCACCTCGTATGATGCCGCCGTTGTTGCAGACGGTGTAGTCAAACTCTACGCCGTACGCAATGAGCTGGGGGACGAGCATCCCGTAGTCGCGCCCCGAGATGACGCCGAACTTGTGCCCTGCCGCACGCCAACGGGCGATGCCCTCCTTCGTCTCCGCGTCGATTTTGCCGCCCCTGAGGAGCGTACCGTCGTAATCGCTTGCCGCTACCTTCATTTTACCTCCTCCTCATAGACAACCGCCTCAAGCGGGCGGAGCACTGTGCTCGGCGCATCTGCATAGCTGCCGATGAGACGCACGCCCTTTAGGAACCCTGCGGGCAGTGCCGCCTCCTCCGCGGAAAAGTTGACCGCCGTAACGATGCGGCGATTGCCCGCCGTACGCGAGAATGCATAGATCTGCTCATTGTCCGCGAGCAGTTCCTCATAGACGCCGCTGAGCAGTACGGGGTTCGTCTTGCGCAGACGGATGATCTGCTTGTAGTAGGAGAGGACGGAATCCTCATCCTTTTCCTCAGCCGCCGCATTGATTGTGTGATAGTTCTCGTTCGCCGGCAGCCACGGCGTTCCCGTTGTAAAGCCCGCATGTTCCGACGTGTTCCACTGCATCGGCGTACGTGCATTGTCACGGCTGTTGAAGTGGACAAAGGAAAGTGCCTCTGCGGGGCTGAATCCCTCCTTCAGCGCGAGCTCGTACTGCCCGTGGGAGGAGATATCGTCATATGATTCAATCGTGTCCCAGCGGACGTTGGTCATGCCGAGTTCCTCGCCCTCGTAGATGAAGGGCGTGCCGCGCAGGGTCATGAGGACGGTTGCGAGTGCCTTTGCGGCAAGACGCGTATCGCCGCCATTGGGGAAGAAATAGTTGACGGAGCGTGCGCGGTCATGGTTCTCGAAGTAGATCGGGTACCACCCCTCCTTGGCGACACCCGCCTGACTTGCTGAGAGTGCGCCCTTGAGCTTTGTGAGCTTCCACGGGATCATCTTGCTCCAGCATTCGCCCTCCTCATACGGGACGAGGACGTGCGCGAACTCGAACAGCATCGAGAACACGCCATTCTCACCGACCCAGTCGGGGAGCTCTGCGACCGAGACGCCGTTCGCCTCACCGACGGTGAAGATGTCGTGCCCGTCAAAGACCTCACGACGGAACTCGTGGAGGAAGTCGAGGATGCCGGGCGTATTTGCCGTCATCGTGTGGACGCTCACCATACCGTCTGCCGCGTCGGGCGTGCCGTCCTCAAAGACCGCGGGCTTTTTGATGTAGGTGATCGCGTCGATGCGGAAGCCGCCGACGCCCTTGTCGAGCCAGAAGTTCGCCGCCGCGAAGAGGGCTGCGCGCACCTCCGGGTTCTCCCAGTTGAGATCGGGCTGCGCCTCGGCAAAGGTGTGGAGGTAGTACTGCTCGCGTTCCGCGCAGTACGTCCATGCGGAGCCGCCGAAGATGCCGCGCCAGTTCGTCGGCGCACTGCCGTCCGGTTTCGCATCACGCCAGATGTACCAATCGCTCTTTGCGTTATTGCGGCTCGACTTCGACTCGATAAACCACGGATGCTGATCGGAACTGTGGTTGTAGACGAGATCCATGACGATGCGGATGTCACGGCGCTTTGCCTCGGCGATCAGTTCCTCCATGTCGGCAAGCGTGCCGAACTGGGGATTGATGCCCGTGTAGTCGCTGATGTCATAGCCGTTGTCGACCATGGGTGATGGATAGACGGGCGTGAGCCAGAGCGCACCCGCGCCGAGATCCTTCAGATAGTCGAGTTTTGCCGTAATGCCGCGCAGATCGCCCGTCCCGCTCCCCGTGGTATCGTTGAAGCTCTTCGGGTAAATCTGGTAGACGGCGGTGTTCTGCCACCATTTCGTTGCTTTCATCGGGGTTCCTTTCGTTATATGAGCTTCCCCCGTCGCAACGGGGGAAGTGGCGAGCATGC
>ERZ773087.815-NODE-815-length-21993-cov-5.164053_pt1 | contig 21993 bp, 16 predicted proteins | sample MGYA00511375_ERZ773087 | MGnify/ENA primary metagenome ERZ773087 (study PRJEB29015, sample SAMEA2737995) | human oral metagenome | biome: human oral; feature: human-associated habitat; material: dental | place: China | collected 2063 ...
AAGGAAGCGCCCAACTTGAGATAACCGGACCAAGCTCGCTACAAACCTTTGATGCATCTGCTTATACGGGAAATAAGCTAACGGCGAATTTAACTGCAAATTATAGCGTTCAAAATATAAAAGGAAGTGCCCAAGACGACGTGTTTAACGTAACGGGTATAGACGGCAATACCGCAATCATACCAGTTGACGGAGGAGCGGGTAGGGATACGGTAAATTTACAAAACGTGATATACGGCAATAAGCATGTTGAGATGACCGGAGTAGAAGAGCTAAACATAAAACAAGACTCTAGTGCCAATGCAGCTACTCTGGACTTTAGCAGAGCCCAAGAGATAGACACCTTAGGCGTAAGAGGCGATGCAGGACAAAACCCTCACGTTAAAGCTATTAACTCAAAACTAAAAACTTTAAACGTGGATGTCAATACGACTATAACTAACTGGACTAGGCTAGAGGTAACAAATACTCCGAATTTTGAAAATTTAAATATTAAAAACTCTATCAGCACAACCTTAAAAGCAAACGGCTCCACGAAAATAAACGTAAACGTGAATACGGAAAATAAATTTACCGATGTAACCATAGATTCCTCTACCGTAAAGGAACTAAACTACAACATAGAAAAAGTAGATGTCGCTCCTACCGGTCTAAATATGTTCGTAAATAACGCTACAGCTCTAGAAAAGGTAAAAATAGTAAATAAAACCGATAAACATTTCGGCCATAACCTAAACGGCAGCGATACGGGCAATCTAAAAATCCTAGATATAGAAACTAAAGGAAACTATCATACTTCTACAAACCTTAAGGGTATAAGCACGATAAATTTAAAGGGTATCGGAGAAGATACCGCTATACGTCTACCTCAATTGGGAACCACTACGGACGGCAGATACCCTCTTCAAGGTACGCAGGATATAAATTTAACTGCAGAAGGATTAAAATTTTTAAATGTAGCTACCGCAGGCAAGATACTCACTACTAGAAACGTAAGCCTAACATCTACTACGGATAAAGAGGGTGCTTGGGTACAATTTGGCGGCAATATAGGAGATGGCTATACAAAGCCAAACAATGTAACCGTAAGCGCCGTAGGACAAAAAGAATTACTTGTGGGCCACATAGCAGCGGTAGGCGACGTAAATCTAACCACTAAATTTACTCAGGCGGGGCCAAGTGTTATCCTAGGTAATCCTAGTATCAGTATCATTAGCAACACTATAACCGCTAAAAATTTAACCGTAAATCATAGTGCAAATACAGACGTCGTAGATGGAATTGTCACACTAAACGGACATCTAAATTTAACAGGAAATCTAAACGTCAATACGAGCGGTTATAAAGAGCTAAAATTACATAGCGAACAAACAACCTCTCATGTAATCGAGGTGATGAATATCGCAGGCTCCGTAAATATAAATACAGTTGCGTCCGTTGCCGCTTCAACTACGAAATTTGGTAGTATATTGGGCACCAAAGGCGGAGTAAATATCAATGTTAGTGCGGCAAACGGTATCGCGGATGCCGTCTTTGCCCCTAGAGAAGTGGTTGCGGAACAAAAAGGTATCGATGTTACTCTTACAAATTTAAAAACCGTGAACTTTTATGACGACGTGAACACTTATAGGGGATTGGTTGCAAACGGAGCAACCGCTTCAACTAAGGGCGATATAAATTTTACCGCTACTACCAACGTGAGCGATAGTCTCATAAAAATCGGCTACCTACAAAACGTGGGAGGCAACGTAGCCCTTAAAGCTCATGGACAAAAAAACTTAGAGGTGGGACACGCCGGCGCAACCGATTTGGTCAAATCAAAAGACGGCAACGTAAATATAGATATCTCTGCAAATAATCTTAATGCCGAGGCTAGATTCTGGGGCGGTATACTTAGTGAAAATAAAGATGTTACTATTAAAGCTAATGGATTTAAAAAATTAACATTAACCTCATACTTTGAACCAGGTATGGGATGGCAACATAGCGAAATACATGCCGACAAAGGACATCTAAGTATAAATACCGGAACAAATAGTTATCTACAACGGCTAGAAATAGGTCAGCTTTTTGCAAAAACTATAGATCTAGACTTCAGCAATGTCTTAGAGGCGGTTAATAGTCACTTAGATCCTGTAGTATACGGGACTCCAGACAAAGATAAGCTACTAATCGATAGTCAAGATAATCTAAATTTTAAAGGCTATGCCGGCGCCCAGGTAACACAAATGGCTCAATATATTAAGGATTTAGATACAACTGCATCCAACGAAGCTAAAGACTTTGTGGCGAATATAATAAATGCTAGAGGCGGTATAGGCGGCGATAATCGCCCGGGTTCTTTAAATAATAACTTTACCGAAACTATAACTCTAAAAGGCGGTATAACAAACCCGGATAGCATACTAAGCGCACGCAATGAAACGGATATGCTCATCAGGCTAAACAAGATGATAAAAATAAAAAGTGTCGACGCTAGCGAATATAATAACGCTAGCGGTGTTACCTTGATAGATACTTATACCGAAAATGCTCTACTAACAACCATCAAGGGCTCTATCACCAAAGACGACATAACCGTAAACTCGACAAACCTAAAACTAGTCGACACCGGCGCAGGCGACGACAAAGTAAAATTTACGATAACTCAAACCAAAGATATAACCGTAAATTTAGGCGCAGGCAACGACGAGATTAAATTTGACGGCGCTACGGAACTAACGGCGAATAAAAAATTCCAAATCAGCGGCGGAGAGGGTAACGATACGTTTATCCTAGGCTTAGCTAAAACAGACGCCGATGCTAGCAAATACGTAACCATAACCGACGCAAGCAGAGGCGATAAGATAAGCCTAGGTAGTACCGGTACGGCTAGACTTCAAAAGATATCTCTAAACGTAGATAGCAGAGCCGATCTAAAAACGGCTATAAACGATGCTTTAGGTAGCCTAAGCTCTACGGACGCGGATACCATCTATGCGGTATACTACGGTAACGATACGTATCTAGTAAGAGACGATAACGGCAATAAAACCCTAGATAACAACGATAACCTAGTTAAACTATCCGGTCTTTCAAACTTTGACCTGCTAAACGCTAACTCGGTAACCGAGGGCGGAGTAAACTATATAGAGATAACTAACGCTTAATAAATTCCCCCCTCTTAGGATTTACGTCTATAAGGCGTAAATCCGCCTTAAGCGATCCAAAAACTATATTTAGCCTACGCGTAAATTTGCCCAAAAACCCCGCAAGCTATCTAAAAATCTAAACCAGGGCAAAAGAGCTTTAAACTAAATGCTAAATTAAAAAACGAGTAGCTACGCTTATGTAGACTCGTAAAATAGATTTAAATTTAAAGCGGCCTGATAAATTTAACCGCAAATGCGCTTAGCTAAATACCCGGCTTAAAGCCGAGTATTTTTATACGTAGATTATAATCCTTGCGTTATACGTCCAATAAGAAATAACTAGCAAAAACGGTAAAAGCTAGATTAAGCCTAGCGTCCCTGAAACCGTATGCAAATTTACCCGCCCGGTAAAGCCTAATCTAATGAATAAATTTAACCAGCGGTTTGCGTTTATAATAAATACGCAAGCTAAATTTTCTAACCAAAGGCGCAAAACGTACTTAAATTAACCGCGCTAATTAAATTTTTACGAATAGCGTACAAATAGCCGATTTGAGTAAATTCATGCGCTTACATTAGGCTAGCTCTAATAACTTCACTCAAAAAATCCCTTTTTCACGAGCTTGCCCTCTTTTACGCAAAACTCCCCTTTCGCGACCACGCTATCTAGGTTTAGAGCTTCGTCAAATACCGCAAAATCGGCATCAAAACCTACTTTTATCTCGCCTTTGCCGTTTAAATTTAGGTATTTTGCGACGTTTTTACCCATCATACTTAGCGCTTGCGGGATGGTTAGGATTTTATTTTTCACGCAGGCTTGCAAAACCTCTAAATTCGTCTCGCACGAAGCACAGCCGTAGCCGACCAGCGCGCCGTTTTCGTCAAATCTAGGCACGCTGCCGTTGCCGTCCGAGCTCATCGTTAGGCGCTCTAAATTTAGCCCGTTATCAAGCCCGTAGGCGATGGCTTCGTGAAGCGGGGCAAATTTACTTCCGCCGCTCGTGATGTCGATGTAGCCGCCCATTTTTTGAAATTTGATCGCCTCGTCAAAAAGCTCCTTCGTCCGCGCGCAGTGCGTCGGCGAAAAGTAATTAACGGGGAACGAATAATCCTTGATCACGCTAAAAATCAGATCGAATTTATCTGCGAGCCCGCCCATATGCATATGCAGCACGCCGCCTTTTTTCGAGATCATGCCGCCGATGCGGATCTGCGTCAGGGTCTTGATGAGCTCCTGCGCAGTCGGGTAGCTGCCGCGGTTGTCGCTCATCGCGATCTTGCAGCCGATGACCTTGTCGATGAGCACCAGATCGCGCGTGACGGAGCCCGTAAATGTAACGCTAGGTAGCGCGTAAGAGCCCGTGTGGATGAAGGTCGAGATGCCCTCGTATTCAAGCGCTTTGGCCTTTGAGTAGAGATTCTCTAAGCTCCTCGTGCACCCGTCCGTACCCAGCGTGCCTACGACCGTCGTGGTGCCGTAGCGGATGATCTGTGATAGCGTTATTTCGGGCGTTCGCGAATGATAACCCGCCTCGCCTCCGCCGCCCGTGATGTGCACGTGCTGATCGATGAGTCCGGGCGCTAAAATTTTATCCTCCAGGTCGTAAATTTCAAGCCCCTCAACTCGAAAATCAAGCCCTTTGGAAACGGCTAAAATTTTACCTCCGCCGAGCAAAACGTCGCTCTTGCCGACGTGTTCTGGCGCGTATAGATCGGCATTTTTAAGTAACAGCATATTTTCTCCTTTGCTTTGGATTTTTTATAAATTTTACGTTTTTTTGGCTTTTTTGACTGCGATATCGCGCCGTCATTTTACATCAAATTTGATAAAAACCGGATATTTCGGTTTTAGCCGGAGAAACGGTGTTTTGAGTGATGCTTGGTTTTATTTTATTGTAGATTAGCCGGGAGGAGTCAAATTTAGCAAACTAACCGCTTAGCTGCACGCTTTCTTCTATCTTCATTAGTCCCGTAAATACGCGCTCTACGGCCCCTTTTTGCTCGTCCAAGATTTCGATCTTTTTCTCACTTAAAAGCAAATTTACGAGATCTTCGTTTTGCAGCGTCTGGACGTCAAATTTTCTCGCATTTACGGCGATTTTTGCCGCGAGAGGATTTTTTGATTTAAAATTTTCGTATGGCATTTTTCTCGATTTTTAGTGGATTTTGTGATTATTATAAAAATTTTACCGTAAATTTTAGCTCAAATTTAACCTCGGCGCGCACCCCGCAAAACAAGAACGCGCAACCGAGTTAAATTTATGACGCTAGCGGTCTAACGCTTTAAAATTTTAGCGTTTTCGCAGCCGACCTCTAGCCCCATCTTGCACGCTTTTTCGTAAAATTTAATAGCAGCTTTGACGTCCGCGTTTACGCCCATGCCGCGCTCGCTCATGTACCCAGCTTCGTTGCAGCCTTTGGCTAGGCCCAGCTCGCATGCGTTTTTATAGAGCTCGTACGCTCGCGCTTCGTCTTTTAGCGCGCCGACGCCAGTCTGGTGGGCGTACGCTAATGCGTAGCAGCCCAGCTTATCGCCCATTTTGCATGCTCGCTCGTAAAATTTAGCCGCCGTCCCGGGCTGCTTTGCCGCAACTTTTCCGCTAGCGATCATCGCGCCGATATCATAACACGCCCGCGCGTGTCCGCCCTTGCAAGCTAGATTAAAGAGTCTTGCCGCCTCGCTAAAATCCGAAACTCGGTACATAGCTAGCGCGTCTTCAAACTGCTTATTTGCCAAATTTGTAGGCGCGCTTGCCATCTCGTTTGAGGATCTTGTTTGCGCCGCAAAAAGCGCGCTCGCGGCAACAACCAAACAAACTAAAATTTTTCTCATTTGGACTCCTTTTTATGAGGTTTCGATTTAAATTTTAGCCCTTTTTAATAAACATAAATGAAATTTTAACTAAACTCGCCTGGCCGCGCGCTCGTCTACGCCCAATTTAGGCCATATGTGGCTATTTCGGCGAGATTTTATTCATCGCAAAACCGCAAAATCGCCCCGTGACGCCGTCTCTACGGTAAGAAAACAGCTCCCCCGTCTCAAACGTACAGCGCGGATCAAACTCCGCTCGCCCTACGCCAAGTTGCGCAAATTCGTCCCGCAAGGCCGCCTCCATGTCAAATTTACCCTCTTTTTTATATCGGTTAAACTCGCCCAGATCTAGCTCGCCCACCTCATAGTTTCGCGCCTTGATATTTGCACCCACGAACACGCGCAAATCGCCCGCCTCGCAGCCAAACTCGCTCGCCATCAAATTTACCGCGTTTGTGCAAATTTTACCCGTTACGCCCGCTCTGCCTGCATGCACGGCAGCAACTGTGCCGCGCCCCTCGTCCGCGATCAAAACGGGCGAGCAATCAGCAACCAAAACGCAAAGCGCAATGCCTCTAAGCGCCGTTACCACGCCGTCGCAAGGCGGTAGCTCATCATCAATATCTCGCAAAATTTCCACGCGATTTGAGTGAATTTGACGCATAAATTTTAGATTAAAGGGCGCGATACCAAGCGCAGCGGCTAAAATTTCACGATTTTTAGCTACGTTTTGCGGCAGGTCGCCGACGTGATCACCTAAATTTAACCCCTTATACGCCCCTTCGCTTACTCCGCCAAAACGCGTCGTAAAGCCAAGCTTCAAGCGCTCGCTCTCAAAAACTATGTCTAAAATTTCCCGCTTCATTTTCGCCAAATTTAACCCGCCAAACCTAATAAAGGCTCGCGATGTGCTGCGACTCGTCCCAGCTAATCTCGCTTTTGCCGCCGTTTTGAGCACCGCGGCCAAGCTCTAGCTGCCTAGCCACGTAGCGCGCTAGCAGGTCGCTTTCTACGTTTACGCGGCGCCCAGGCTCAAACTCGCCGAACAAGCTCTCGCGAAAGGTGATCGGGATAATCGTGAGGCGCACGCCGGTCGGCAAAACTTCGTTGATCGTGAGGCTCACGCCCTCGACCGAAATGCTGCCTTTGTTCGCCATCAAAGGCATGACGCTAGGAGGCAAATTTATATAAAAATCAACCCCGTTTTCGCGGCGCTCTATACGTGCAACCTCGCCGATAGCGTCTACATGGCCTTGCAGCAGATGCCCGTCTACGCGGTCGGCTAGCCGCATCGCAGGCTCGATATGCACGCGTCCGCGCAAATTTTCCGTCGCGATGTGCGCTCTAGTCTCGGCGCTAAGCTCCACGCTAAAGCCGTCTGAGTGCAGCTGCGTCACGCTAAGACACGCGCCGTTTACCGCGACGCTATCGCCTAAATTCGGGCGGTACGCGGCTTTTAGTCGCAGGGTATTTTGCGAATAGCTCGCAACCTGCGCGATCTCGCGAATTAGTCCGTTAAACATTTTTAGCCTTTAAATTTTTTAGCGATTTTAGCGATTTTAGGCTCATAAAAGGATAAATTTAACCCAAATTTCGCAGCTAAAAAGAGGCAAAGCAAGAGCTGTAAAAAATAGGCGCACGGCGGTAAAATTTGACGTAGGCGACCCAAAAAGACGCTAGCCGGGGCAAATACGCGCTAAATTTAAAACCTCTAAACATAGCGCTCCGCGTCGTTGCCGCCTATGGCGCGGGGAATCTAAGCTTGTAAAGCTAGAGTAAACTACCTAGCTTGGTGACATTTTAGCGGCGGATTTAATTTATCCGCTAAAAATCGCAAACGCCCGTAAAACCCGCTTTTAAGCCTACCGCGCTTATCGTAGATGCTCTTTAGCTTTGCCGCCTGGAGGCTTAAGCGTTTTAGGCTTTGTAAATTTTTTCAAAATATCTATTTTAAGTAAAGCTTGCCGTCCTTTACGAGCCGTTTTGCGCGGCAAAATCGGCGCCGCAGTTTATACCAGCGATTTGCGAGAGCGGCTTAGCGCGGCTGTAAGCATAAATTTGATTTAAGGGTTAATATTTTTATTTAAGGATACACAAATTCGTTCTTTTAACTAGTCTGCTTTTTAGCTTTAAGCGTCATTTACTCGCGAGGATAATAAATTTTAATGTTATTTAATATTGCGTAGGCTAAAATACGAGTTTATTTAAGGTAAAAACGTGAAAAGATCAAGGTTAGGACTACTAGAAACGAATGTCGTCTCATCTCTAAGCAATGACGAAATCGCTAAATTTAACCGCCGCGTCCTAACTAAAGGCAGCACGGTTTACGCTGAAGGCATCAGCATCGCGATATTTAAAAGCGGCTCCGGCAAGCTCGCATTTTTCGAGGACGGCGAGGAATTTATCCTTTATAACCTGCAAAAGGACAACATCACGATCCTAAGCGACGCCTGCGCGCTGGAGATTTTAGAGGATAGCGAAATTTACTTCATCGACGTGCGCGACGTCGGCGAACTGCTAAAAAACGAGCGTTTCGCAAAGGCCTATGCCGACTCGCTCGCAAACATCGCGCTTTTACAGCACCAAATCATAAAATCCATACTCTTTGAAAGCGCCAAAGGCCGCATAGCAAACTTCCTTATCGAGCTTGCCGCAGAGCAAAATTTGACCCAAAACGGCTACAGATACGTCTTTTTACCGTTTTCGCTTAAGGTGCTTTCTAGTTTCGTGGGCTTAAAGCGCCAAAGCGCCAGCACCGCATTTAACGAACTAATAAAAGAAGACGTCATCAGGCGCATCACGCCGCATGAAATTTTGATAATAGACTTTGAAAAGCTGCAAAAATATACGAATTAGATAAATTTAGCCGCCTATTTCGGTTCTTTTGCCGCTTTGCGGTAAATACAAAAACAAATTTAATATCAAATCGCCCATCGTATCGTCGCGATAAATCGTTATTTGAAGGCTTTTGTTTATTTTTGATTTTTGATTATTTACTATTTAGAAGCGCTTGGTTGCTTAAGAGATTGCCGCAAATTTATAGGCGAAAGTTTTACAGAATTTACTCCAAACGCTATTTTAGCCTCTTTAGAAAACCCGAGTGTAAAAACGCCGTAAGGATAAAATTTAATGCTAAATTTTAGTTTTATATTTTAAGTAAGTCTTTGCCGTTTGAGCTATTTGGAAAAATCGGTCGCGAACTTCTAGCGATAAACTATGGAGCTAAATTTTGACCGCGTCCGTTTACCGAGCGGTTTTTGCCCCGTTTGGCCGTTTTTGGATAATTTCAAAAACGCCTAACGAGACGTGCAAATTTCATGCTTATAGTTTTAATTTTTGCCCAAATCAAACCGCATATCAAGCCCGTTAAGCCAGCTTGAATCAAACGCCAAGGCAAGATAAATTTAAACCGTCGGCGATTTAAATTTATCCGCATTTATCATTATTGCCTAGTTTTTAAAATTTAGGCTCAAAATCCGTAGCTGCGTCGCACACTGGCTGGGCGGGATTTACGAGCCTTATATTTAAGCTATTTTCCGCCTTTTGCAGCATTAGATTTTTGCTCGGAGCCGTTTAAATCAGAGGCGCTACCTAACTTTTCGCCGCTGCGCAGAGGCTGGGCGATATTTTGTATCCCGCCGTTTAGGTCGATACCTACTTGCTTCATTAGGTCGTCTATTATAGGCGCGTTTACTTTATAGTTTAAAGACGCATTTACGATTTGATCGGAGAGCGATGCTCCAGCGTTGCTAACGCCGCCGTTAGCATTTGAACCAGCCCCGCCCTGATTTGCGCCGCCAAGACCTGCCATTTGCACGATTTTGATAGAGTCGATTTTCTCCGCCGGTTTTACGATCTGGGCGATGATTTGCGGCATAAACTCGACCAATGCAAGTTTAAATCTATTTTCCAAAATCTCCGCCGAGACGATATTTTCGGCGTTATTTATCTCGGTTTTACCTTTAGCTTCGACTTCGTAGTTTAGCCTATTGGCTTCAGCGGTTATCTTTATGGCTTCGGCTTCTGCAGTAGCCTTGATTTTTAGCGCTTCGCTAGCACCCATAGCTTTGATTTTAGCAGCTTCAGCTAGGTTTTCCTCGGCTTCTTTTTCGGCTTTTGCGGCGACGGTTTTTTCGATAGATAGCTGCTCGGCCTCTTTTTGCGCTTCGATTAGCGCTAGCTTTTTAGCGCGCTCAGCCTGCTCGGTCTCAGATGACGTTTTGATCTTTTCAAAAGACGCGGCTTCTAGCGCCTTTTTTTCGTTGGCTAGCGTTTTAGCCGCGGCCTCCTCTTCGACTTTTTTAGCGATCTCTATGTTTTTACTCTGATTTGCGAGCTCGACGGCTTTTTCTTTATTGATCTCGGCTTCTCTGATGGCTCTTGCCTTTTCTATCTCGACGGTTTCGATGGCGCGAGCTTTATTTATCTGAGCTTCTTCGATAGCTTTGTTTGCTACGATCTTGGCTTCCTCGGCCTCTTTGCGCCTACTTTCAGCCTCTTTTGCCCTTAGTGCCTCTTGCTCGGCTTGGAAATTTGCTATTTTTGTTTGCTGCGTCGCTTCGGCCTCGGCTTGTTTTCTTTGGATTTCAAATTTCTCCGACTGCGTTTCGTAGTTTTTTTGCGCGATTTGCACCTCGGTCGAACGCTCGATATCGTTTCGTAGCTTTTTGCGCTCCTCAATAGTCTGCGTTAAGCTGGTCAAGCCCTCGGCGTCAAAGGCGTTGTTTTCGTTAAAAAACTCTTTAGCCGTTTGATCAAGCGACGTGAGAGAGACGGACTCTAGCTGAAGGCCGTTCTTAGATAGATCGGCTTCGATAGCGTTTTTGACCTGAGAGCTAAATTCGTCTCTTTTTTCGTGTAGCTCTTTCATCTCCATCGAGCTTGCCACCGAGCGGAGCGTGGCTATGAGCTTGCCTTCTATCAGCCCGGTTAGCTCTCTTAGATCGACCGTCTTTTTACCCAGCGTTTGCGCCGCGCGAGATATAGACTCCCTATCCTCGCCCACTCTGATATAAAAATCAGCCGTGATATCTACGCGCATCCTGTCTTTGGTTATGAAGCTATCGCTTTTAGAGCGAGCAACCGTGACTTTCATCGACTGCATATTTATGTCGATATAATCATGCAATATCGGCAGTATCAAAGCGCCGCCGTCTACTACGACTTTTTCGCCGCCAAATCCCGTTCGTACGAACGTAAGCTCCTTTGTCGTCTTTCGGTAAAGTCTTGAAAAAACGATACCTAAGATAACGATAGAAAAGAGTCCTATGCCGACAAATACGGCTAAAGACGTCATCCCGTCAATGTTCATACCAATCTCCTTTGATTAAATTTATGATTTTTTCCTGACGTAAAAGTTATTTTTATCGATTTTAACGATGAGCGCGATATCGCCTTTTATAAGCTCGCTTTCATCGGCAGCCCTTGCAAATACGAAACGCTCCTTGCCGTTTTTATCCGTGACCTTGACGTCTCCGCCTTGCTCTTTTGTGATTTTATAGTCCTTTACTTCGCATTCGCAGCCAAGAAGCTCCTTTTTACTAAAGGCCGACGTTTGCACCTGAGGCAGGTACTTTGCCGCGAGCAAGCTCACCCATCTAGTCCAAGCCAAAGCGGCAAAAAACGAAACTACGGCGATAACCGCGCTCATATACCACGCAGGCGAGGCTAAGCCGTAAAAAACGCTAACGATAAAAAGCCCGCACGCTCCAAAACCCATAAGCAAAATCCCGTAAAAAACGGTGCTAGGCACGCCGCCCTTGTTCGCCCACGCTAGCAGCTCGGCACCAGGCGCATCGATGCTCTCGGCTCCGTCAAACAGCCCGTTTAGCGGCTCAAGCACCGAAAATCCAGTCATCATCAAAATAACCTCAAGCAAGGCAAAAACTACGACGATAACCAGCGGAACGGAAAATATAAGATTGTTGCCAAGAAGCTCTAAAATTTGATCCATTTTTTACCTTTTTTTAAATTTTGCCGCTTGCGAGGTCAAATTTGACCTTAGCTCCGCTTTATTCTATGCTATACACGTCGCTTTGCTCTATTTTTTCTAGCTTATTTACCTTGCTTTCTAGCGTCTTGCTCATCTGCGCGATTTTAGCGATATTTTCTTTCATCTTCGGCAGCGCCTCGTTTTTGAAATTTTCTATCTTATCTAGCGAATCTATCATCAAATTTATCGCTTTTTCAAGGTTTTGGTTATCCAGCGCGCCGCCTGCGACCTTTGCCGTCACTTCTGTCGCCGTGTCGTTTACGTCCTGTGCGTTTTTTAGGATGACGTCGCTAGCTAGCTTGTCCATTTCAGAAACCGCTTTTAGCTGCTTTTTGCCCTCCTGCGCGGCGCTTGCGATATAGACGTTGGTTTTTAGCGCGGTGATGCTAGTTGTGATCGTGTTTTGCGTGGCGAAACTTAAAAGCGAGTTATTGTGCTTAATGGTAGCGTAGTTTGCGAGGCTTTGCTGCATCACGACTAGCACTTGACGCAAATTTTGCAGATGCATACGGATGTAAAATAGCGCCTCTTCGAGGAGAAATTTTTTCTGCTCTTCATCCGTTTGATTTGCCGCTAAATTTTCGATGAGCTCGTCTGTTTTGCTTAAAATTTCTATCTTGCCTTTTAGGCTTTCGATAATGAGCGAGAGCTCCTTTTGTTTCTCGGAGATTTCGGCGTTTCTAGCTTCTAAAACGTTTATCGAGTGCTTTAAATTTGCCGTGATTTCTTCAAACAAGCTTGACACGCTTTGATATTTGCTAGCCAGTTCGGCGGCTAGGTCTTTGCCGAGCAAGAAATTTATAAATTTCGCGCCCAGTCCGCTCTCTTTTATCTTATCGCTTGCTTTTATGAGCTCGGCGGAGTATTTTTTGACCGACTTTAGCGACTCGCCGACCGAGCTTCCCACGCTTTGGCTCATGCTAAGCAAATCTCCGACCTTCATATCCATATCGCCGTTTAGCTTCTCAAACTCGCCTAGTTCGTCTTTGCCAAACGATACGATAAATTCTTTGGGATCGGTAAATTCTTTCCTTTTTTCTATGAGTAAGGCGACGACGTCTTGGGGCGTTTTAGCGATTTGATTCAAAGCTTGTCCTTTGCTTAAATTTAAGAGCTATTATAACTAAATTTGTACGCTTTTTACAGGCTTAATAATAAACTTCTGTGCTTTATTAGCATAATTTACGATTAAATTTAGTAAAATCGGCAGAAATATTCCAGACAGAATAGGCGTAGTTTAACTTTAAAATTTTAACCCGTGAGGGCGCGGACTCGTCGTCCGTAACCGAAACGGGTTTAAAATTTTAAAGCTTGAAATCCGTCATTTATGGGGAATCAAAAAAGGATAAAAAATGAAAGAATTCATGAGCTACGAGGCCTCTCTTAAAATTTTACGCTCTACGCTGGTTCCTTGGGACCGCGTAGAAAAGGTCACTCTCACGCAAGTACTCGATCGACGTATCGCCGTAGATATCGCGGCGCAGGATAACTACCCGGAGCGTCCCGTCTCGGCGATGGACGGCTACGCTTTTGCGTGGCAAGAGAACCTAAGCGAGCTTGAGCTAATTACCGACCTACCCGCAGGCAGCGACAAAGGGCTAAAAGTAGAAGGCGTAAAATGCGTCAAAACATTCACCGGCTCGCTAATGAGCGAGGGCACAGACACGCTAATCCCGGTCGAAAACGTCGAGGTCTCAAGCGGCAAGATCCTCATCAAAAAGCCAGTGCCGAAGGGCTTTGCCGTGCGCGAGGTCGGCGAAAGCTACAAAAAAGGCGAAATCCTAATCAAAAAAGGCGCGACGATAGGCTACGCCGAGACTGCGCTGCTAGCCGAGCTTGGGATCTTTAACGTTAGCGTATTCGTGCGGCCGCGAGTCGCGGTGCTAGCTACCGGAAGCGAGATAAAAGACCTCGGAGAGCCGCTAGAAAACGCCGCGCAAATCCACAGCTCAAACCACGTAGGCATCGCGGCCATGGTGCGCAAAATGGGCGGCGAACCCGTGCTGTGCGAGATAGTGCGCGACCGCGCCGAACTCGTAAAAGACGCCATCGTCCGCGCGCTAAAATCAGCCGACGTGCTCGTCACCACGGGCGGCATCAGCATGGGCGACTACGACTTCGTCAAGGGCGCGCTGGGTGAAAATTTCGACATCATAATAGACGGCGCCGCGATCAAACCGGGCCGCCACATCAAGGTTGCAAAAGCGGGCGAAAAGTACATTTTTGCGCTGCCGGGCTTCCCGTACTCGGCGATGGTGATGTGCGTGCTATACGTGCGCGTGCTGCTAAACGCGTGGTTTGGCGCTAGCGAGCCTAAAATCACGGCGATCATGGACGAGGACTACAAAAAGCGCTCGCCGTTTTTGGAGTTTACGGCGGTAAATTTAGTAAATCGCGACGGTAAAATTTACGTGAATTTAGACGGCAAGAAACTGGGCAGCTCGGCGATCGTAAATAACCTCACAGGTGGCGCCGCGCTTTTAATCATCCCCAAAGAGACAGAATTTATCGCAAAGGGCGAGATAGTCGAAGTGCTAAAAATGGTTTAAATTTGAGTAAATTTAGCTTTTGAGGCTTGGATGTAGAGCAAACAAACGCGCGGGCGCTAAGGCAAAAGCCAGCAAAAAACTGGGCATAAATTTGGCGCGATTTTATAAAACGCAAGCGTAAATTTAGCGCAAACGAAAGGTAAAAATGAAAGAGCAGATAAACCGCATCAAAGAAAAGTTAAAAATAGCCAAAAAAGCGGATAAAAAACTAAAAATTTTCGGCGCAAGCAACCACAAATACGCCCTCAAAGCGCCGATAGAAGAAAAGAAATTAGGCGCGTTAGAGAAAAAATACGGCGTAAGCTTGCCCGCCCATTTTAGAGCCTTTTTGCTAGAGATCGCTGACGGCGGAGGCGGCTTTGACGGTAGCGCGCCGGGGCCTTTTTACGGCATCTACCCCATAAAAGACGCGCTAAAATTTAGCGTGCCGTATCTAGCAAATCCCTGCCTTTTGCGCCCTAAAATGAGCGACGAGCAGTGGAGAGCTATAGGAGGTTTTGCGTACGAGCAAGAGTGCGGCGACGAAGAAAGCGAAGAAGAAAAAATCCTAGGCGGCGTACTGCTAATCGGCACGCAAGGCTGCAGCTTTGAAACCGCTATCGTGATAGAGGGCGAGTTTCGCGGACGGATAGTAAATTTAGACTTTGACCTATATAAGCCCGTTTTTGCATTTGAGTCAAATTTCCTAGACTGGTACGAAAGGTGGCTAGACGAGGTGATATCAGGCGAGCTAAAAGACGGCGTCGGCTGGTTTGGCTACTATATGGGCGGTAGCGCGAGCGAGCTTTTGCAAATTTACGAAGAGGCGCGAAACAGGGGCGACACGGAGCTAAAAAACGACTGCCTTGACGCTTTGACGCACAAAGCTCCTCGTTTTGAGACGCAAATTTTAGATAAGATAGAAAGTTTTATCAAAAACGAGGCATATAGCGAGGATTTTGCGAAGCTTACTAGTATCTTATGCGCAAACGATTTTGCGCGGGGTAAGGCCTATCTAGCGCGTCTCGCGCAGATTGATTATCTACTTTTTTTACAAATCATCCACTGGTGGGCAAAGGACAAAAAGGCCGCTAGCAGGGAGTTTATGTCCATAGCGGACGAAAACGCCGCGCGAATCCTAAACCAAAAGGACGAAGAGCGCGCGGCGCAGACGTTTAGATTTTATACGTATTTGCTAGAAAACGCCAAGCTTGACTACGGAGCTAAGATCGAGCATTTTGCGACTAGCTCTAATTATTCCATTCGCGCTACGTGCTTTTATGCGCTAGGGCAGCTAAAAAATAAAAGCAAATATCTAAAAACGCTGATTTTAGGACTAAGCGACGAGAAGCCCTACGTAGTGACGACCACCTTACAAGCGGTGTGCGGACTGACGGACGAGCGGTTGCTACCTCATCTAAAAGCCCTCTCGCAGCGCTTTTTAAAAGACGGCGAAAACTACGTGGTTACAAATCTAAACCGCGTGCTAGAGCCTTACGGTTTAGATAATAAAAAGATAAAAAAGATGGAATTTAAAGCCGAAATTTAAGAAAAAAATGGATGAAATTTTAGAAAAAATTTACGCGATAGAAGGCCTTGGGGAGCTAGAAAATTTTTTGCGCGAAAAGGGATTAAATTTAATGCGAGGGCCCCTGCTGGCGGAATTTGACCGATACGCCTTTTATCAAAACGCCATCGAGTGGAACAAAGCCGTAAAAATCTGCGAATGCCTAGCGATAACGGGCTGGGGCGAGCGCGAGAGCCTAGAAGCTCTTCGCGGTAGATATTTTAACGGGCAGTATATGACCTATTTTTTAAACGCTAGCGGCGAACCGCGCTTTGTAGAGGCGCACTGGTCAAAGCGCAAAACGGGGCTAAGCATGCAAGATAACGAGACGTTTTTTAACCCTAGTCCGGACGATAACGGCAAAACGCTAAAACGCCCAGTAAAAGAGCAAATCCAAGACGTCAAGCTAGCTAGCCAGCGCAACTGGATACCTAAAAATCCCATCCGCGTCTCAATCGGCATCAAAAACTGCTACGAAAACTCGCGCGCGGTGATAGATAGCCTGTTTAAGGAGCTCCAGCCCGCGCTAAATGCCAAAATGAGGCCTAAAATTTACGGCAGCGAGATAAACTATATAAATTTAGACTGCTCGTTTAGTTTTGACGACGAGTACTGCCGCACGAACTACATCATAGCGCCGGGTGAGCCGCGCCTAAGCTCGCAGCGCGCCTGGGAGCTACTGTGCGAGATGATGAGCGAGGAGGAACGCAGAGAGGGCGGCTACTATCTGCGAAATAGATTTGAGTACGCGCCGTTTAGAAAAGATACGGGCAAAACGGGCGTGCAGATATATTTTGAGCGCGAGTTTAGCGAGCTTTCGCATGCAGAGCAAAAGCAAAAAATAAGCGAATATTTTTTAACGGCGCTAAAACAGATCGCGCGCAAACAAAGCAAGCTAAAATACGACTTTAAGACGATGATAGACGATTTTAGTAAAATTTTAGACGAATGGACGGCGACTGAAATTTAGCGATCTTAATGGTAGCATTCAAAGTAAAACTATCGCGAGTCATTAAATTTATATGCGTTGTTAGCGACGAATTTTTTATCCCAATTCTAGTCGCTATACGCGAAAGTATTACTAAACATGCACCATCTTCCTTCTGTATAGATTATTCATTTTATATACAGCTAAACATAAAATAATTTTGCTTGCATAGTTACTAAAATTTGCATTTATTCTTATTTGTTTAATTTTATCTTTACATAATATGTAAAAAATATATTGACATTTTTTATAAAAGAAGCTATGATTTGATAAAAAATGAAGAAGTAAAAATGGTAAAAAAACAGTTACTAAGAGAACGGTTAAAAGAGATAGATTTACGGCTAGTGGATTTAGCAGAGCTTTTAAAAATTTCCCGTCCTACGGCTTATAAATTTATAGAACTATACGAAATTGGGCAAAGAGATAAATTCGACTCTAAAATTTTAAGATTTTTCGACTACGTCTGCCAAAACGACATCAACAAAATGGATGCCATATCGTTTATCTTAAACAACATATCTATGCCAGAAAATCAAAGCAACGAAGATAAAAAACAACAAATCGCAAATTTACTAAAAAAGGACAACGAAGTGAAGGTAAATTTCATAGAAAAGTTAACTCAAGTCGATATTTTCGACCCTATTTTAAGCTATTTGCTCGAATGCGAAAAAATAATAACATCAAATAATAGGTCTAGAAAAAAAGAGTTAAGCGACGATGACGATAAAAAACTGGAAGCATTAAAGCAATTTTATAATGCACTCGGATTTAAGCTAAATATCAAAGGAGACAAAAATGCGTAAAATCAGTATCTCAAACTACAGAAATATAGGCATAGATACGCCTGCAGAGCTAAAAATACCGCAAGACGGCGGGTTAATAGTCCTTTTGGGAGAAAATAATGTCGGTAAAAGCAATGTGCTTTCTGCAATATATACTTTACAAAGCGGAGTTATAAATAAAGGTGATGAGCCAAATTTCTTTGACACTGCAGGGAAGACAAGTATCGAGTATATTACTAAAATGCCCAAAGTAGACAACAATATTGCAACAGAAAATACAAATAATACAAAAGAATCAAAAGACCGTCAAAAAGATGAATCAAAAACATGCAAAAACTCTAATAAAGATGACGTTTTAAAATTTAGCGTAACTTCTGATAACAATAAAGCTTTATCACACGCAAATGATGCAAAAATGTATTTTGATAATATAGAAAAACTAATCATGTGGTATAAGGACAGCAGCTATAACATAGTGGGGGATAGAAGTATAGTAAAAAGCAGAACAACTCTTTACAAATTTGAAAATGATGTAAATGCAGCTTTTTCAGCAGGCAATATCGAAGAACTTAAGATGCATTATATATCTATATATAAAATATGCAAGGAGTTAAAAAAATATGTCGAAAATTTGAAATACGAAAATAGAAAAATCACACTACCTAGCTTTATAACCATAAATGAAACCAAAAAATATAATGAGAAAATGCCTACTAATATATTTTTCTACCTTGAAAAGGAAATTAGAAATTTAGACCTACAGACAAAGCCCGAGAATATAACAAACAGCCATTTTTTCCAAGCACTATTTAGAGCTGCGGGCGTAGAAATAACCAAAGTACAAACATCTTATAGAAGATCCAAAGAAAAAGAAACTGCTAGTTTTTATAAAAAAGCCGAAAAAGATATAAACAAATCCATAAAAGGTACCGTGAATAAAAGATTTAATGAGCTATATTATAAAACCGCAAATAATGAAATTTATGAATTTGAGGTGGTATTAGAGGCTGAAAATATTTCATTAAGCTTAGCCAAAAACAGCGAACCGATAAGCCTAAGCGAGCAAAGCGTCGGTTTTAAAAAATTTTTTAATCTATTTTTTAACTTTTTATATCAAGACAAAGTAGGAAACGGAGATGTAGTCCTGATAGACGAAGTAGAAAATCACCTAAGTATACCGGCTCAAAAGGATATTCGTAAATTTTTAAAAGAATTTGGACAAAAAAACGGAATCACTTTTATCGTTTCTACTCACTCAAATCATATTTTAGATATTCGCCATCTTAATGAGATAAAGATATTAAAATCCGGAGACAAAGGCTCCACGATCATAAATGATTTTTCTATCATACCCGATTGCGAAGCCGACACTCTAGCCGAAATAAAAAGAAGTCTCGGCGTAGAGTATCTTAGCCTAGTAGGATACGATGATAAGCTTATATTTGTCGAGGGAATAACGGACTATAACTACCTAACTGCTATGAATTTTTTATATGAAAAGGAGCGAAGCCGTAAGGAGAGATTACTATTTTTACCTATAAGTGGACTCGGCAAGGTTGATAATAAAACTAAAAATAGTAGAAATACAGTTACTATGCCTATTCAAGAAAAAATAGCAAATGAACTAAAAACGCTAGCCAGAGCGGCAAAAGACGGCAGAGCGTTACTTTTAGTAGATGGCGATAAGGCTGGACAAGCTATGATGCAGTTAAATGACGATAAATTTATAGCGATACCAAACAATGAACAATTTAAAGAAAAGTATCCAAATTTTAAAGAAATAGAAGACTTTTTTAGTACCGAGCTAAGAGATAAATTTCAAATGGACGCAAAATCAAGCGACATGTCAAACAAATTTAAAAATGAAGTCGAGCAAGACAAAATCCAAATAGACAAAGAAACAAAAAATAAATTCTTTGAACTATTCGACTACCTGTCGGAATTTTAGTCGCAAAAAACCAAGACTTATTTTGTCTTGGCTTTTCCCTTACTCACTCAAACGCCCTATAATGCGCCTCGTCGGCAAACTCCAGCATCTCCTTATCTCCCCTACTGTCGCCGTATGCGATCACGCGCTCAAAGGCGTCCGTGTCGTATGCCTCGCGCACGCGGCGCACCTTCTCCGCGCCGTAGCAGTTGGCGCCGTCTATCTCGCCCGTTATCACGCCGCCCTTTTTCTTGATACGAGTGCCCAGTAGCTCGAGCCCCTGCGCCCGGCACCACGGAGCCAGCCAGTCCTCGAGCGACGCCGTCACGGTCACGACCTTGTCGCCGTTTGCCTTATACTCGGCGATCTTTGCCATCGCGGAAAATTTCACGATATCCTCAATGTGCGTGTTTGAGTATTTTTTGCAAATTTGAGCGAATTTATCCGCGCTCATACCCGCGAAAAAGTACGTCATCAGCCGCCTACGAGCGTAGTTGTTGCTGCAAATTTTTAGCTTATAGCCGATCAAAACGGGCGAAAGCCAAAAAATCCCTCTAAAAAATTTCTTAAATCCCACGACGTAGGCGATAAACTCCAGCAGCGAGTCGTCGCGCGTGATCGTCCCGTCAAAGTCGAATAAAACCAGATTCATCTTCGTCTCAAATTTTAAATTTGCGCGATTATACCGCGCTAGCGTTAAGGGACGGCAAATTTAGCCGGGTTTTGCCGCGCAAATTTGCTTTCTCTTTCGCGCTCTAAATTTAGAGCCCAAATTTCCTCTCAAGGCTCTTTAATACGTATTTTATGAGCTCTAGCCCCTTTGAGCGGTGCGAGATTTTTAGCTTCGCGGCATCATCTAGCTCGCCAAGCGTGTGCGTAAAGCCTTTGGGGATAAAGAGGCTATCGTAGCCAAAGCCGTTGCTGCCGCGCTCCTGGCAAATCGCCGTGCCGTGCATAAAGCCGTGCGCCGTGAAATCGCCAAACTTTGAGCTAACCGCGATACAAGCGGTGTAAAACGCGGGCGAGCTGGTTAAATTTAGCGCTTTTAGCTCCGAGATCAGCTTTGTGCGGTTGCTAGCATCGGTCGCGCTTTTGCCCGTTATCTGCCCCTGCTCATTCATATCGCTAAATCTCGCCGAATAAATCCCGGGCCTGCCGCCAAGAGCGTCCACGCTGATGCCGCTATCGTCGCTTAGCGCGATAAACTCGTCCGCCAAATTTAGCTCGCGCAGTTTAGCCTGCACGGCGCGAGCTTTGATTAGCGCGTTTGCGGCGAAAGTCGCGCCGTCCTCGACGATGTCAAACGGCTCGCAAATTTCGCGCAATGCGTAAATTTCGTAATCTTTTAAAAAATCTTTTATTTCGCGTACTTTGTCGGAGTTGGATGTCGCTAAAACTATTTTCAAAATTTTTCCTTTTTCTAGCTTGTCTTTTTGGTTCTTTTTACGTAGTTTGCTAAAATTTCGCCAGACAGGCTACGTGCCTAGCCTACGCAAAATTTCATCTACGCAACCGTAAAAATAATCAAAAATACTTCGCTATGCTATTTTTTTAACCCGCGCATTTTATCAAATTCGGCTTTAATTTACGTATTATCAAAATTCGGGTAAAATCACTCCTTTTAAAAAAGGAAATTTATGATAGTAAAAAGCGCTTTGCCCCTATCTTTTATCATCGGCAGCAGGTTTTTCGGGCTCTTTATCATTTTGCCAGTTATCAGCGTCTACGCGCTCGAGCTTGAGGGTGCGACCGAGTTTTTAGTGGGCGTTCTTATCGGCGTTTACGCGATTTCACAGATCGCGTTTCAGGTGGTTTTCGGCTATATTTCAGACCGCTTCGGGCGTAAAAACTCGATGCTAGCGGGCCTACTCGTCTTTATCGCCGGAGCTGCTATCTGCGCGGTCGCTACCGATATCTACACGATGATTTTGGGTAGATTTATCCAGGGCGCGGGCGCGATAGGAGCGGTCGCTACGGCATTTATGAGCGATATGACTAAAGAGGAAGTGCGCGGACACGCGATGGCGATGATGGGCGCGTTTATCGGCCTTAGCTTTACGCTTTCGATGATTCTTTCTCCGATCCTTAGCCACAGATACGGGCTTTCAAGCCTCTTTTACCTCTCGATCGCGGTTACGGTTGTTTGTATCGTACTTTTATACACGGCCGTGGGTAAAGAGCCTAAAATCGCGCACTCTCAGGCCAAAACTCCCGCGCTAAAGCTGCTTGCAAATAGAAATTTGCTCCTGATGAACATCAGCAACTT
>ERZ773087.817-NODE-817-length-21973-cov-5.490464_pt1 | contig 21973 bp, 19 predicted proteins | sample MGYA00511375_ERZ773087 | MGnify/ENA primary metagenome ERZ773087 (study PRJEB29015, sample SAMEA2737995) | human oral metagenome | biome: human oral; feature: human-associated habitat; material: dental | place: China | collected 2063 ...
GTCTTCCCGCTGGATAAGTTTGAAAACGATTTCAGACATAGCCTGAAACATAAGGGGTGCCACAAAAGGGGCATCGGCGGGGGTGGCTGTACGTATCATTGAAATAGGTAAGTAATGGTTCCGAGTTGTTTGTTTTTGCTATCTTTGTTAAAGCGAGCTTTGCGGGCGTAATAGATAGCATTGTCTATCAAGCATCCGTTGGCTGTACTTGAAGAGGCTTTGTTATAAGAGGCCTCTATGACTCGTCCTTGGTCATCTACAGTGATATTGACGACCACTTTGCCTGATTCCTCACAAGTATAGACGGGGTTGGGGAGTTCTGCAACGGCTTCTCTTCCAGAGAGATAATAGGAAATAAGGGTACGCTTATTGGCTTTTTTCTCATTCTTGTTTTGTGGCTTATATTTCTCCAAATCTTTAAAAGACATACCATCATTGACCTTATAGGGTTCCACTTTGGGTGGTTCTACGCCTTCTGCTTCGCCAGGGGTCTTATCTGTCTGACCAGAGGCTTCTTGGGCTTGTTGTTTGGCTAAAAGGTCGTCCAAACTCTCAAAGTCTTTGGCCTGTTTGATACGAGAATCAGCTTCGTTATAGGAGCGGGTGGTTATTGGCGCATTATCGGGAACACTTTCTTGTTCTTTTTGGGTATCCTCAGGGATTTTTTCTTCCTTTAGGAGCTTGTCTATTTCCTCGGCAGGGGGAATCTCTAACCAAATCTCTTCAGGCTTATTATTGACCCTAATGATAATAAATGAAACCACTATACAAAGCATAATCACTAAGGTAATGACAAAAGCCCTTTCCTTACCAGACAAGCTTGTGGCTTCAATTTCTCTCTTAATGTATTGTGTTAGTTTCATGGGGGGTGTGGTTTATAAATTGTTGCACAAAGTCCTCAGGGGTGTAGGCTTGTGCTACAGCGTATGCTCCTATCTGGGTACGCCTTAGGGAGGTAAGGTGAGCTCCACTACCTAAGGCCTTGCCTATATCATGTACCAAGGAACGTATATAAGTCCCTTTGCTACAATGTACCTTAAAGGAGAGTTCTTTTTCTCCTATGAGGGAGAGTTCTAAGGCATGTATGGTAATAGCTCTTTTGGGTACTTCGGTAGTCTCTCCTTTGCGAGCGAGCTCATAGAGGCGCTTTCCATCTTTTTTGATAGCCGAGAATAGGGGAGGGGCTTGAATGAGATCTCCAACAAACTGTTCTCTGACCTGCTCAATGAGTTCGGGAGTGATATGCTCGGTTGGGAAGGTGGCGTCAATCTCTGTTTCTAAGTCATAGGAAGGTGTGGTAGCTCCTAGCGCAATGGTGCCAGTGTATATCTTGGGAGCGTCCTGTATCTGAGGGATTTGCTTGGTATGCTTGCCTGTGCATAATATCAAAAGCCCTGTAGCCAAGGGGTCAAGGGTACCAGCATGGCCTATCTTGAATTTTTTCAGACGATACTTCTTCATGATAGCCCACTTGAGTTTGTTGACCGCTTGGAAAGAACTCCAATGTAAAGGTTTGTCAATCAGTATGATAGTTCCTTCTATGAGTGATTGCATAGGTAAAATGATTTTTAAGGAAATGAAAGTTGTGGCAAAAATACATTTATTTTTTTAATTCTAATAGCTTTTTGCGAAAATAAATCAGTCAAGCGGAAAAATAAGAGTGAAGAGGATACTTTTCTCTTTTCTCTTCTTCCACTTCACAATTGATATTTCGGACTTATAAGTGTTAAATTTATGTTTATTTAGAATGAGAATAAAATATATGCAAAACAAAAAAATTATCGTAATATTAAAGAAAAATACCTATCTTTGCGACGGAAATAAGAACAAAACATTAACAATATGCCAACGTCTTCAAATGAAAGCACCCCTAAGAAAGGCCGATTCTTTCGGTATCTGATTCCTTCTTTTGTAGGAATTATATTGGGCTTGTGTGGGTATATATTTTACCTTTCCAAGGCGCATTCTTATCTTTCGGATGACCCCAAGGCGTGTGTGAACTGCCACATCATGGAGCCAGAATATGCTACATGGTCGCACTCCTCACATGGTCGCAATACGGTCTGCAACGATTGCCATGTACCCCATGACAATGTGTTCCGTAAGTATTACTTCAAGGCCAATGACGGGCTAAGGCATGCTACCATGTTCACCTTTCGACTCGAACCACAGGTGATTAAAATGCATGCTCCAGGGCAGAAGGTCGTACAGGAGAACTGTATCCGCTGCCATAGCACTCTTGTCTCTGAAGTAAGGCTAGGTAAAGTAACTGCTCCTATGGCACATGCCGGTAATGGTAAGCTCTGCTGGGAGTGTCACCGCGAGGTACCCCATAGTCGCGTACGCGGATTGAACTCCGCTCCTCACTCTCCTGTACCTATCATAGATGATATGGGTGAAAATACCCCACAGTGGATACAGGACTTAATAAAAACAGAAAAAAATAATTGATTAAAAACAAACTAATTTATACAACGATGAAAAAGAAAAATTGGTTACTAGTAGGAATATTAGCTATAGTGACGTTCCTTTTAGGTTTGTTAGCTAATTCCATAATGAATAGGTCTCATGAGGCCGAATTTATAGCCAAAGGTGGTAATAACTTGGAAGACCAAGAATGCCGCAATGAGCTTTACAAACAGTTCTACCCTCGTCAGTATGACTCTTGGGAAGCTACTGCCGATACCACTTTCCGCTCTAAGTATATGAGCAGTCAAGATGATGATCTCTTGGCACTACGTCCTGAAATGGTAATCCTTTGGGCGGGCTATGCCTTCTCTAAGGAATACAATGCCCCTCGTGGCCACATGCATGCCATAGAGGATGTTACCAAGATCCTCCGTACAGGCGCTCCTTCTGAGACTACTCACTCTCCACAGCCAGGTACTTGCTGGACTTGTAAGAGCCCCGATGTGCCTCGCCTTATGAAGAAAGTAGGTTTGGAAGAATACTATAGTGCTCCTTGGGACAAGTGGGGTAGCGAAATTGTGAACCCTATCGGTTGTGCTACTTGCCACAATACTAAGACTATGAAATTGGAAGTACACCAACCAGCGTTGGCTGAGGCTTTTGCTCGCCAAGGAAAAGACATCAACAAAGCAACTCACCAAGAAATGCGCTCCCTTGTATGTGCTCAATGTCACGTAGAGTACTACTTCAAAGGGGATAAGAAATATCTTACTTTCCCATGGGATGAAGGTATGACTGTAGAAAAAATGGAAGAATACTACGACAAAGAAGGCTGGACAGACTATGTTCATAAAGTGAGTCGTGCTCCTATTATCAAGGCACAACACCCCGATTATGAGCTTTCTCAGCTCGGTATCCACGGACAGCGTGGAGTATCTTGTGCAGACTGCCACATGCCTTACAAGACCGATGGGGCTGTGAAATTCACTGATCACCAAATCTCCAGTCCTTTGCGTAATATTTCTGCCAGTTGCCAAACTTGTCACCGCCAAAGCGAAGAAGACCTTAGAAAGAATGTATATGACCGACAAGATGCTGTATATGGTATGCGTATGAAACTTGAAAAGGAATTGGCTAAAGTACATTTTAAAGCTAAATTCTTGTGGGACAATGGGGCAACTGAAGAACAAATGAAACCTACCTTAGCTCTTATCCGTAAGTCTCAATGGCGTTGGGATATGGTACACTCCTCACATGGAGCGGCTTTCCATGCTCCTATAGAGTCAGAGCGTCTCCTTAGTGATGGGCTTATTTATGCTCTTGAAGCTGAAAAGAACTTGGATGTGCTTAAAGAAAAATTGCATATCGCAGCTGAGTTCGTAATGCCAGACATTAGTACTAAAGCCAAAGCTCAAAAAGAAATTGGCTTAGACATACCTAAGGAAGAAGCAGCTAAGAAAGAATTCTTGAAAACTATCGTTCCTAAATGGCTTGAAGAAGCTCGTAAAGAAGGTCGCTTAGTTACACAAAAATAGTGCGAACTGCACAAATAAGTAGGGGCGAATGACAATTCGCCCTTACTTTTTATATTTTGATTAATCATTAATCATTAACCATTAATCATTATTAATGAAGTCTTATCCTTTCGCTATTGTTTTTTCTCTTACCGCTGTAGTGGTAGGGCTGGTGCTACAACTCTCCATAGGTAGTATCAGCAAGAGCTGGTTTAGCTTTCCTTACAATGTGGTAGGGGGAGCCATCTTTGTCTTTCTGACAACGGCTATTTATTTTCTTTGGCGCAAGACCAACTTTATACTTCGTTTCGCCTCGGCACCTTTTGCCATTGTTACAGTGGTAACACTTGGGGTACTGACCATTGGGCTGGGAAGTATCAATGTAAAGCCTGAGGAACTTACAGGTATCTTGGGCAAGTTGGGTTTAGATGACCTTACCAAGACATGGTATTTTGGCCTTGTTTTCTTTTTGACCTTAACCAATCTTTGGTTTTCTATCCTCAAGCGCTCTATGGTTTATCAGCGTAAGAATATCGCTTTCTTGCTCAATCATTTCGGTTTGTGGCTGGCTATGTTTGCAGGAGTCTTAGGTCAGGGCGATATTGTTCGCCTTACGATGGACCTTAAGAAGGATATCCCCCAGTGGCAGGCCAAAACAGCCGATGATAAGGTAGTAAATCTGCCTCTGGCGATAGAACTCAAGGAATTTTCTATAGACATTTATCCTAACAAACTCTTTGTGATAGATACCACAGGTACTTCGCTGCCTAAAGGAAAACCTATTGGTTTCATGCTGGAGCGAGAAGGGGAGCAGGCCACGCTACTCAATTGGAAAATCACCTTACACAAGTATTTAGAAAAAGCTATTCCAGATACGGATTCCACTTATATTAACCATACCATGTGGGGAGCTGCTAATGCAGCTCTAGTTACAGTAGAGGACTTGCGTACCCACCAGAGGAAGAAAGAATGGATCTCGGCAGGGAACTTCCAGCTTCCTCCTCGTGCAATAGACTTAGATAAAGAACATACTCTAGTTATGGCGCCACCTGAAGCACGTAAGTTCCAATCTCAAGTACTTATCTATCAGAAGGGTAGCAATCGTATCTTGGAAGAAAAGATAGAAGTCAATCACCCCATAAGTGTAGGCGGTTGGCGTATCTATCAGCTCAGTTATGATGAGCGTATGGGGCGCTGGTCAGACCTCAGTGTAGTGGAACTGGTATCAGACCCTTGGCTTCCAGTGGTGTATGTAGGTATTTTCTTACTTATTGCAGGCGGTGTAGCGCTATTATTTGAAGTAAAAAGGAATTAGTTGTTGTTAGTTGTTAGTTGTCAGTTGTCAGTTGTTAGTTGTCAGAAGTTAGTTGTTAGTCTCTAGAAACTAACCACTAATCACTAATCACTAACCACTAACCACTAATTACTAATCATTAGTCACAAATCACTAAATTATGTGGTCATATTTTAACATCATCACCTACCTTACCATAGCCTTATGGCTTGTGGGAGGCGGGCTTATTTATAGCAAAAACAAAGCCTTAAGAGGCTTAAGTATTGCAAGTCATCTTGTGGCTACTTTGGTCATAGGAGGTTTTATTGTTGCCTTGTGGAAAGGATTGGAGCGTCCGCCCTTGCGTACCTTGGCCGAAACACGTATATGGTATGCCTTCTTTATGGGGCTGATAGGTTATGCGATCTACCTGCTCTATAGGCAAAAATGGATGCTCAGCTATTCGGCAGTGATGGGTATTGTCTTTGTAGGACTTACCTACACCCACCCCGATACGATGAACAAGGCACTGATGCCTGCCCTACAAAGTGTGTGGTTTATCCCGCATGTGATCGTCTATATCTTTGCCTATGCCATGCTCGGTATGGCTTCACTGACGGCCTTTTATGGGATTTATCGCTATAAGAAGGGACAGGAGATCCTTTCGGTCTTTGTCCTTACAGACCAGCTTATTAAGATAGGCTATGTATTCCTTACCTTTGGGTTGCTCTTTGGGGCTCTTTGGGCGAAGGAAGCATGGGGACACTATTGGACATGGGATCCCAAAGAAACGTGGGCTTTTATCACTTGGCTGGGTTATTTGGTCTATCTGCATCACAAGTATAATCATAAAGAGAAAAAGCCCTTACAGAGTTTTATCATTGTAGGGATAGCCTTTATATTGCTCCTTATCTGCTGGTTTGGGGTCAATTACCTCCCTACAGCCCAGTTGAGTGTACATACTTACACAGGGTAAGGAGCTAATGAATTAATGTGCAAATGAGTCAATGAGCTAATTAGCAAATTGACAAATTGGCAAATTGACAAATTATTCGTACTTTTGCCGCTTGAAAAATATATGTCTATGAACTTTCATGTTCCCACTATGGCGGAGCTTAGCGCACAAGGGATTAAGCCCGACGTCCTTTTCTGGATAGGCTGTGCAGGCAGCTTTGATGAGCGGGCACGCCGCGTGACCAAAGCTATGGCCAAGATACTCCACAAGGCGGGGGTTTCTTTTGCGGTACTGGGTGCCGAAGAAGGTTGTACAGGCGACCCCGCTAAGCGTGCTGGCAATGAGTTCCTCTTCCAGATGCAAGCGCTGACCAATATAGAGACCCTTAATAACTATGGTATTACCAAGATTGTAACGGCTTGTCCGCACTGTTTCAATACCTTGCGCAACGAATATCCTGCCCTAGGGGGTAAGTATGAGGTCTTGCACCATACCCAGCTCCTCCAACAGCTTTTGGACGAGGGGCGACTGAAGGTAGAGGGGGGAATGTTCAAAGGCAAGCGCATCACCTTTCACGACCCTTGCTACTTAGGACGAGGTAATGGAGAGTATGAAGCACCGAGGGCTATCTTGGAGAAGTTGGAAGCCGAGATTGTAGAGATGAAGAAAAGCAAAGCCCGCTCTTTCTGTTGTGGGGCAGGAGGCGCTCAGATGTTCAAGGAAGCCGAAAAAGGAACAGGAGAGATTAACAATGCTCGTGCTGCTCAGGCCTTGGATGTACGCCCTGAGATTATCGTAACGGCTTGTCCGTTCTGTAATACCATGCTCACCGACGGGGTAAAAAACCAACAAAGGGAAATCGTCCCAGTTAGCGATATTGCTTTGCTGATAGAACAAGCGGAAGAACTGTAATTAGTGACTAATGACGAGTGACAAGTGACTAATCATTATTCGCTTTTCACTTTTCACCAACAAATATGGGAAGTAAAAACAAACTCAAACGATTTAGAGAAAACGAAACCTTTGCCAATGTGATTCAGCCCAACCGAGAGGAGGTAATCGCGGGTAATTTCCCGCTCAAAGGGGTGTGGGCAAGGGATTTTTTCAAAAATAACCACCCTATCGTCTTGGAATTGGGTTGTGGAAGGGGAGAATATACGGTAAATCTAGCCAAAGAGTACCCCGATAAGAACTTTATAGGTGTGGATATCAAGGGTGCACGCTTTTGGAGAGGGGCGAAAACAGCTTTGGAGGAGCAAATCCCCAATGCGGCCTTTCTTAGAACCCAAATAGAACTGATAGACCACCTTTTCGCTCAAGGAGAGGTATCCGAGATATGGATTACCTTTCCCGACCCTCAGATCAAGTACAAGCGTACCAAGCATAGGCTTACCAATCAGGATTTCTTGGCCAAGTATAAGCATATCCTTTCCCCTGAAGGGCTTATACACCTGAAGACCGATAGTGAGTACTTGCACGGATATACCTTGGGACTCTTGCATGGTATGGGACATGAGATTCTCTATGCCAATCATCATATCTATCGTAACGAAGGCGCTCCTAAGGAAGTACTGACCATACAGACCACTTATGAAAAGCAGTATCTAGCTCAGGGCAAACCTATTACCTATATTCGTTTTCGATTGAAAAAATAAAGACCTTTCCAGGCAGAGAAACTCCCACAGATTACATGGATTTGAAGGTTATCCGTGAAATCTGAGGGAGTTAAGTTTTTATAAGAAATTATTTATCCCTTAGCGTCGGCTAAGAACTTGGCCAAACCTATATCGGTAAGGGGGTGTTTCAAAAGGCCTAAGATGGCTGAAAGGGGAGCGGTAATGACATCGGCACCTATCTTGGCGCACTCTATGATGTGCATAGTATGCCTTACTGAAGCGGCAAGTACCTGAGTCTGGTAACCATAGTTGTCATAAATCAGGCGAATATCGGCAATCAGACCAAGCCCATCGGTAGAGACATCGTCCAAGCGGCCGATAAAAGGGGATACATAAGTAGCGCCTGCTTTGGCAGCCAAGAGCGCTTGTCCTGCTGAAAAGACTAAGGTACAGTTGGTTCTGATTCCCTTTTGAGAGAAGTAGCGAATGGCACGTATCCCGTCCTTGATCATAGGCACCTTAACCACAATCTGAGAGTGGAGTGCCGCTAAGGCTTCTCCTTCTTTGATGATTCCTTCATAATCAGTGGCAATTACCTCGGCAGAGACATCGCCCTGTACCATTTCACAAATCTTCTTATAGTGCTCAAGAATGTTGGCTTCTCCGCGTATACCTTCCTTGGCCATGAGAGAGGGGTTGGTAGTTACCCCGTCCAAAACCCCTAAGTTTTCGGCCTCTTCTATCTGTGCCAAATTGGCCGTATCAATAAAAAATTTCATGTGTATAATATTTTATGACAAAGGTACTATTTTCTTTTGAGATAGCCCCCCAAAATAGGAAAAATCTTTTCACAGAAAAATTTTTTAATATGTATAAATAATCGTATCTTTGACATTTATTACAATAATCTAAAACAAACTATACATGGGAACTTATATCGTGGGGGATAGGGATTTTGAGGAAATTCCTTCCCTGAGTGCTAAAGCACTACGTATCAATCTTAATAAACATATCTACGGGACTTTCTCGGAAATAGGGGCAGGCCAAGAGACTGTACGTTATTTCTTTCGTGCAGGAGGGGCATCGGGGACTATAGCCAAGGCAGTAAGTGCCTATGATAAGAATTTTAGCGACGCCCTCTATGGGGCGGAAAAGGACGGACGTTATGTAACCGAAGGGCGCCTCAAGAAGATGCTTAGCCACGAGATTAAGCTCTTGGAGGAACGCTTGCCACGAGACAAATATCCAGACAAACTCTTCTTTACCTATGCCAATACGGTTACCACGATTGACTTTGCCAAACGCTACAAGGGGCATGGCTGGGTAGGGATTCGTTTCCAGACAGAACCCGAAGGGGGGTATAATGATATTATCCTGCATATTCGTTTTCACCAGACTGAAACTCGAGCCCAACAAGAGACCTTGGGTAAGCTAGGGGTGAACCTTATCCATAGTGCTTTCTACAAGGCGGATAAGCCACAGCGCATCGTCAAGTACCTCTATGACCATATAGACAAAGACCTCATCGAGATAGATATGATTAACTTCTCAGGGCCTAAATTTGCAGGGGTAGATAATCGCTTAATGAGCTTGCAACTAATCAAAAATGGCATGACCGAAGCGGTGATGTTTGACGCCGATGGGAACAACCAACTCCCTGCCGAACAGCTCTATAAGAAGAATATCCTCACCCTTAGGGGTAGTTTCCGCCCAGTGACCAATGTCAATATAGACATGCTCGAACGCTCCTTGGAACTCTTTCTCAAGGAAAAGGGCGTAGAGAAGGACAATACACAGGTGATTTTTGAGATTACTCTCTCCAACCTTTTGGCCTCTGGGGAGTTGGACGAACAAGATTTTATGGATAGGGCACGTATCCTCTGCTCGCTGGGCTATAAGGTGCTTATTTCCAACTTCAAGGAGTACTACCGCTTGGCCGAATATTTCTCCAATTATACCAAAGCACAGATGGGTATGGTTATGGGAGCGGATAACCTGATAGCGATTTTTGAAGAGGACTATTATAAGCACCTAAGTGGCGGTATTTTGGAGGCCTTCGGAAAGCTCTTCTATCGCGATATCAAAATCTACCTATATCCTATGCGCAATAAGGAAACAGGCCAGATAATCACCAGCAATAACATCCATGTATCGCCTCGTATGAAGGAGTTGTATAAGTTCTTTAAATTCAATGAAAAAGTGGTAGATATAGAAAACTATGATGCCAAGAACTTGAATATTCGTTCTCGTGATATTGTACAACAGATAAAAAGCGGGCAAGAAGGCTGGCAATCCGCACTGCCTAAGGGGGTAGCTGAAATGATAGAGAAGAACGGCTATTTCGGCTGGAACAAAGATAAGACTGATTAGACTCGTGAAGGTGTCTAAAAATAAAGGAGTGTTGCCCTAAGAGCAACACTCCTTTATTATAAGTATTAAATTCTACATAGTTGCAAAAAATGCTTCCATTTTCTCTCTCTCTTCCCTGGCCAACTCAGGGTCTATAAGGATACGCCCACTGTGCTCATCGGTGATGATTTTCTTACGGGTAGAGATTTCCACTTGTACCTGAGGCGGAATCACGAAGAAAGATCCACCAGAGGCACCACGCTCTACAGGTACCACAGCTAAGCGGTTTACCACACTATTGCGAATACGTTGGTAAGCACTCAAAAGGCGTGGTTCTATCTCGGAGGAGATTTCCATTTCCTTTTTAAGGAGAGTTTCCTCATCCTTTTGGGTTTCTTCAAGGATAGATGAAAGCTCTTCTTTCTTGTGTTGTAGGTGCTTTTTGCGCTCTTCAAGTTGTTCTTTTATCTTGGAGATAGAGAGTTTCTTTTGCTCAATATCCGCTTTGAACTCTTTGAGGTGTTTTTCAGCCAATTGGATTTCAAGCTCTTGGAACTCTATTTCCTTGGAGATAGCGTTGAACTCACGGTTGTTACGTACATTCTTCTGTTGTTCCGCATATTTTTTGATAAGCGCTTTGCTCTCCTCAATAAGGTTCTTTTTGGCGGTGATATCCACATTGATCTTTTCAATATCATCGGTCAGACGCTCGGCACGACTTTCCAATCCAGCCACCTCATCTTCTAAATCTTCTACTTCCAAGGGGAGTTCGCCACGCACATTTCTCAGTTCATCTATTTTGCAATCAATGAGTTGCAAATCATATAAGGTTCTTAGTTTGTCCTCTACGGATACTTCTTTTTTTGTCATAACTATAAGTAGTTGATAGGATTCGTATTTGTATTCGCTAAATAAAATGCAAAGGTACTAAATTTTTTCGTAAGTTGTTCCCATAAAAGCAATTTTGTGAATTGTTCGCTTTCATAGTGTCCTATATCGGCCAAAAGCAGCCGTCCTTCGGCCTTGAAAAATTCGTGGTACTTAATATCGGAAGTGACGTAGGCATCGCAACCAGCGGCTATGCAAGCCCCTATAGCATCGGCACCACTTCCCCCCAGTACGGCCACCTTTTGTATCTTTTTTCCTAAGAGAGCAGAGTGTCGTACACAAGCGGTTTGCATGCGTTCCTTTACAAAGTTAAGGAAAGGGAGTTCTTCCATAGGTGTCTCCAGATAGCCTATCATACCTAGCCCTATATGCTGGTGGGCATTCTCTAGGGTATAGATCTCATAGGCGACTTCCTCGTAAGGATGATGAGTGAAGAGAGCTTGTAAGATACTACGCCTGAGGTGCTTAGGGAAAATAACACTGATACGGGTCTCCCCTTCGCTATGAAATACTTCAGGCGCTCCTATAGTGGGGTGACTCTGGGCATTGCCCATATAAGTGCCCATGCCTTCTGTATTGAAACTACACTTGGCGTAGTTGCCTATATTTCCTGCACCTGCAGCAAAGAGGTGTTCTCTTAAGGCAGCGGCATCCTTGTGGGGGACATAGGTTACCAATTGTTCTATCGTATGGGCTTGGGGGAGGAGTATTTCTCGGTTGGAGAGTGCTAAGCGGTCGCAGATACGGGCGTTGACCCCCCAGAAGGAATTATCCAAGGCGGTGTGTATCGCATAGATAGCGATATGGTGCTCTATGGCTTTGATAACGGTGCGTTCCACATAGCTGCTCCCAGTGAGTCGCTTAAGACCACCGAAGATGATCGGGTGGAAACTTACAATGAGGTTACAATCCCGTGCTATGGCCTCTTCAACGACCGACTCTAAGGTGTCGAGAGTAATGAGCACCCCACGCAAAGGCGTATCGGGGTTTCCTACCAGTAGGCCTACATTGTCGAAATCCTCCGCATAGGTAAGGGGCGCAAGGGTTTCCAAGTACTGGATAACATCTTGTATTTTCATTGTAGCAAAAGTAAATCAGAACAAGGGTATTAGAAAATATTGTCTTCGGTGAGACTGCTTACTTTCAAGTATTTAGAAGAAGCTAAATATCTCTTGTTGGTGTAATAGGCAAAGACCATAGTTCCATCCTTGATAGTTTCAATAACCTCTTTGTATATGTTTGTAGGCAACACAGGGCAGCCCAAGCTACGGCCAAAGCGTCCGTTTCTCTTTAGGAAGTCCTCATTCATATAGTCGGCTGTATGGATAACAATCCCGCGCTTATAGGCATTGGAATTGTAGTTATGTTCGTTGCCATAGAGTTTTAGACTAAAGCCTGCATCACCATTGTAGGTCTTGCCAGTAACATAGAACCCCAAGCTACTCTTGTGGGATTCTTCCTCGTTGGAGAAATAAGTGGAGGCGGAAGTACCTGTCTTCTTGCCATGTGCCACATAGGTATGGTAGAGGATTTGTCGGCTGTCTAAGTCTATGGTATAGAAGCGCTTTTTATCGCTATCTTTGGTGAAATCAATGATAGAAAGCAGGCGCTTATCATTGAGTTTGTTCTGTAACTTCATGTTCTGATAGCCAATATAGGCATATCTAAAAGCTTTGAAATCAAGATCATATTCTCGTCCTTTGATATCAACATACATTCTCTTGATGGCATATTCAAAGTTCTCATGAGGAGAGTGTAAGCTATCAAGTACAATACGGGAGAGCTTGGAGGAAATAATATTGGACTGCTGCCCATAGAAAGTAGTGGCTGTAATAAAACAGAAGAGAGATAGCGCGAATGAGGTAATTCTTTTCATATTAAAGAGAAGTTTATTGATAGGTGTGGCAAAATTCTGAAAATATCATGAAATATACAAGTTTTATTTTCTTCAATCTGTTAATAACTTTTCTCTGTGTTAATAAATAGAATGGTAAAATAAATTGTAATAACTTGATAATAAACAAATTGCAATGTTTTTGTAATAAAAGATAAGATTGTATGGTAATGAAAATTTTAACTTTTTGATTAATAAAAATAACTTTTCAGAAAGAAAAATAAAGGAAAATAGGTATGCTTTTTGAATAAAGGTTAAGATTGGTGTGCTTCTTCACTGGGCTGATTGTGTACTTTTTTAAAGATAAGATAGCACCAATAACCTACAGCAACAAAGAACAGCGCACTGAAGAGTACTAACAATATATAATAGTTATCAGGCAAGAAGAGTTCGTAAAGTATAGCAAGCCCCTTATAAGTAATCAGCCCTTCACTACCGACAAAGGCAGTGCTATATAGGGAAATACTCCAGTGGGGGAAGCGAATGTGCAGGCTCTTTTGCAAAAAATATAGGACACCAAAGCCCACAACCCCTAAGAAAGTGAAGTGTAAGTAGCTGATAACAAATTCTCTGTTGGGTAATACTACTTCGGCAATCCAAGGGAAGGAGCCTAAAAACATGAAAATAGTCTTAATCAAGCAAAGTAATAGGAATAGCTGCATAAGAAAGGCAGGTTTCTCCAATCGCATATAAGTTCTATATAGCTCAAAGATACTAGCCAAGAGCAAAAAGCCTGAGATATTCCCGATAATATATAAGAGGGGTTCGTTGAAAAAGCCGACCCAAGAGAGCGTAACAGAGCCTATGGTACCTATGACAAAGCTGTAGAGTGCTCCCGTGAGTCGCTTGCTGCTCACAAGGCTCTTGTGCTCAATCTCGCTTACCAAAAGGCCAAAGAGTACCGCCAAGAACCAACCATTGTACTGGAAATGTAGGAAGAAGTACAAGGCACTGTTATACCATTCGCTTCCCTTACCAGTCTTGACAATAGCCACAGGAAGCAACCATATCCCGATGCTGGAGAGTATAAGAAAATAGACACCCCAGCGGACAAATCTCAAAGAAAGTGGTTTGTCATGCTCCGTATCTACACTCTTGGAGATAGAAAAGCGTATAAAGTTATATTTTTTACTCCTTTTGAGAAAGAAAATACCAAACCAATAGGTACAAATCACAAAAAGAGATGAAAAAATAATAGAATATAAGAAATATCCCCCAAAAGGGAAAGAAAAAAGCATCCCAACAATGGCCAATTGGGTGCAGAGAAATAGAATAAAGTAAGGCTTCCTATCGGTCGGTCTTAGAAAATACTGACAGATGAGCGAGGTAAGTATTGTATATATCCACCCTAACAACCCGACATGGGAATGAGTGTGGGTAATGTGGCGAACATTAAAAAAAACATCGGCTATATAAGACACTCTAAGGGACAAGCCCAATAGAATGGTGATAATAAAATAAAGGAAAGCCCACTGAATATCCTTGCGAGTATCCATAAGAATAAGGTCTTTTCATTAGAAACGGCAGGCAAAAGTAAAAATAAATTGTCACATAAGTATCCTTGCAAATGCTAAAAAAAGTATAATTAATTGATGAGGATATTTTTATGGTGTGTAAAATAGATTTTTACATAAGAAAAAATAGTTTGCCTTTTGGGCAAACTATTTTAACACTAATAAAAATCAAACTTTAAGGTATGAATACATGAAATAATCTATAGGAAGTAGCGTTCTTTTTCTCCATTCTTATTAAGAACCACAATAGCGTTACGCTGTGATTGGTTGTTTTCAAGAATATTTTTTACGCTATCTACATCTTTTATGTCTTTTCCATTGATAGAAAGGAGTACTTTTCCATCTAGATTTACACCATTTTCTATAAATAGCGGACTTGTTTTGGTGATTTTTACTCCACTCTTTATGTTGAACGCTTTTTTGTCTTTATCAGATAGGTTCTTTACCATAATTCCTAAATCATTGGCTACATAGGAATCATTTTTTTGGAGTCTTACGCTGATTTCTTTTTCTTTACCGTCCCTTAGGATAACCACATTGACACTGTCATTAGGTCTTTTGGTATTGATATGACCACTAAGATCAGAGAAAGTACGTATTTTGATATTGTCCATCTGTGTGATGATATCACCTTTCTTAAGTCCAGCCTTTTCAGCTCCAGAATCTTCTTCTACATTGTCTATATAAAAACCTTCGGTTTGTTTGATATGGAGTTTTTCAGCAGTTTCGGAGTTGAGTTCGGTACCTGCTATGCCTAAGATACCGCGTTGTACATTGCCATATTCTATAAGGTCTTCTACAATCTTCTTTGCGATATTGCTAGGCACAGCAAAGGAATAACCTACGAAAGTACCAGTGTTAGGAGAGGCAATAGCGGTATTGATTCCTATGAGGTCTCCGTTGAGATTGACCAAAGCGCCCCCACTATTTCCAGAATTAACAGCGGCATCGGTTTGTATATAAGATTCTATCTTTCCGTTGTATTGGTTGCCTAAGTTTCTCGCTTTGGCGCTAATGATCCCTGCCGTTACGGTAGAGGTAAGGTTGAAGGGATTTCCTACAGCCAAGACCCATTCGCCTATTTGGGTATTGTCCGAATCGGCAAAGGTAAGGTAAGGTAGTTTTTCTTCTGTTTTGATTTTCAATAGCGCAATATCAGAGCTACTATCTGAACCAATGATTTCTGCCTTATAAGTTTTGTTGTTATTTAGGGTTACCTGAACCGAAGAAGCGCCATTGATCACGTGATTGTTGGTAACAATATAGCCGTCAGGAGAGATGATCACCCCAGAACCTGTACCAGCTAAGCGTTCTTTGCCACTGCTCTGAGGAGTATTCCCACTGAAGAGGTCAAAAATAGAGGTAACCTCTGGAGCGACAGTCATGTTTTTCACATGGACTACACTATTGACGGTCTTATTGGAAGCGTTGATAAAGCTGTTTTCATCAAAATTGAAATTGGCCACTTGTTGGAAATTGGTGTGGATTGCCCCTGTGGTATCCGCCTTCTGGGAAGAGAAAGAAAAGGAGTTGTCTTCTTTTTCTTTGATAATAAAATGATAGCCGCCTAAGGCAATAGCACCCCCTAAAATAGCAGAGAATACAGATGTGAAATGTTTTTTCATATTCAAAAATCTTAAAATAATTAATAATATCTATTCTTTTAACTCTAAACTTGCGAATAGTCATTCTCAAAAACAGTGCCAAAAAGATTAAAATCAGAAATTTAACTTTTAATTAATGAAGTTTCTAATTATGTGATTGATTTTCTTATATATAGATTTTGTCAAATGGGAGATAGAAAATAAGCATAGAAAAATTTTTTTATCCCCCAAAAAGATTGTAAATTTGTACCAAATATATTATGTGAGTTAAATGTATGTCTTATGAAGTCATTAAAGGAAAAAACAACTGATGCAGAGAATGCTTCCTTGGTGGATAAGGTGGAGAAACACATCATAGATTATATCAAGGATAATGCACTGAGAGCAGGGGATTCGCTCCCTAAAGAATTAGAATTTGCTGAGACTCTTGGGGTAAGTAGAACAGCCATTCGTGAGGCTATGTTACGCCTGAGAACCTTGGGGCTGATAGAGTCCCGCAAGCATAGGGGAATGGTGATTTTGGAACCTGACTTGGTGCATAACTTCGAAAAAATGCTTGATCCCGCCTTGGTGGATATCAAGATGCTCTCCAATCTTTTTGAACTAAGACTGATGTTGGAAGTGGGTATGGCCGATTTTGTCTTTACTCGTAAAACTCCCAAACAGCTTAGGGAGTTGGAAGAAATCGTACGAAGCTCTGAAGAACAACGTTGTGATAGCTTTAATTTCTATTTGGAAGAGGAAAAGAAATTCCATGGTAAGCTCTATGAAATGGCAGGCAATGATATCCTCAAGAAGTTCCAAGATGTCTTTATGCCTATTTTCCAATATGTACACGACTTGAATCGTTATCAAACCGCTTATATACTCCCTGAAGGAAGCAAACAGATCAGCCATCGTGACCTCTTAGAAGAACTCAAGCATGGTACCCCTGCTTCATTTAGAGAACTTATGCGCGAACACCTGAACGCTCACTATATCAAAGTATTAGGAATCAGTTATTAATGACTAATGACAAGTGACAAGTGACTAATACTATTGTCACTAGTTGTTAGTCACTTGTCATTAGTCACTTGTCATTAGTTGTTAGTCACTTGTCATTAGTCATTATTTATGTATGATACCATCATCATAGGAAGTGGCCTAGGAGGGCTTATGACAGCCCTTATTTTGGCTAAAGAAGGAAGAAAAGTTGCCATTATTGAGAAAAACAAACAATTTGGGGGCAATTTACAGTCTTTCCTCCGTGATGAGGTACTCTTTGATACAGGAGTACATTATGTAGGTAGCCTCGGTGAGGGGCAAACACTTCACAATTATTTCTCTTACGCAGGTATTACTTCAGCATTGGATTTGGAGTGTATGCCCAAGAACGGCTATGACCGTATTTGCTTTGCTTATGAGCCTACCTGCTATCCTCATGCACAAGGGTATGACAATTTTGTCGCTCAGTTATTACCCTATTTCCCAAAAGAAAAAGTCGCTTTAGAGCGCTATGTAGCCAAAATACAAGAAGTATGCGACCGCTTTCCTCTTTATCGTTTTCGCTTAGAGGGAAGCTATGATGAGGCCTTGCTTAGCCTCTCCTTAATGGACTTTCTTCGTGAGCTTACCTCAGATAGGCGACTACAGGCGGTGCTGCTAGGGAACAACTTCCTTTATGCAGGTACTAGGGAGTATACCCCCCTGTATGTGCATGCCTTGTCGGTTAATTCCTATATGGAGAGTGCATGGCGATTCAGGCGTGGAGGCTCCCAAATAACCCAGTTGCTCCTCAAGCAATTACGCGCTCTCGGCGTCTCTCTGTTTGCTGAAAACGAGGCGCTTGCCTTTGAATACAGAGAGGGAAAAATTTACTCAGTGATTACCTCCCAGCATAAGAAGTATATAGCTAAAGAATTTGTTTCGGATATAGATATACAGCAGTTATTATCCATAGCAGGGCGTACACACTTTAAGCCCTCGTACTATAAGCGTATAGAGCGACTTGAGCCAGTCTCTGGGGTTTTCTCCCTACACCTAGTGCTCAAGCCTCATACTTTCCCCTATTTGCCCTACAATGTCTATTGGTTTGGGGATACCCAACAAGTATGGGGAGCACCCTATTCGGATGTTTTTCCTGCGTCCTATATGCTCTCTATGGTACCCCCTAAGGATGGTGGCAGTTATTCGGACAATATGACACTACTTACCTATATGAGTTATGAGCAGGTACGTGCATGGGAACATACTTTCAATACCATAGCCGAGCCAGAGTGTAGGGGAGCGGCCTATGAGGTTTTTAAGAGAGAGAAAACCGCCCAACTCCTCAGTGTGGTCTATCAGCGATATCCCCAATTGGAAGGAGCCATTGCCCACGCTTATACCTCTACGCCCTTAACTTATCGCGATTATATAGGTAGCCCCACAGGGGCTATTTATGGCTATGAAAAGAATATTCATAAAATCGCACATACTCATATCATGCCACAAACCCATATCCCCAACCTCTACCTTACAGGCCAATCGGTCAATATGCACGGACTGGTAGGAGTTACCATAGGTGCCGTACTGACGGCTATGGCCATGCTCGGTGGAGAGGTGAAGGGCTTGGTAGGTTTTAGGGATTAGGTGATGGGTTTTAGGAGTTAGAAATCTATACCTTCGGAGTCTTCCCCTACAGCCTCTACAGGGTCATTTCCTTTGCAATCAAAGTCGCTACCACTGAAGCTAGTGGATCCATCATCGTTCTTGGGAATAGGGAAGGGGTCTTTTGATACGGTTAAGTCCTTATTCTCATAAAGTTTTTTCATATAATATCCCCAAATAGGCAGCGCCATAGTGGCTCCTTGCCCATAACGGATTCCCTTGAAGTGGACAGATCGGTCTTCACCACCTACCCACACTCCAGTAACAAGGTTGGGTACCATTCCCATAAACCACCCATCGGATTGGTTCTGTGTAGTACCGGTCTTTCCTGCAATGGGATTCTTAAAGGCATAAGGATAGCCTGTGATGACATTCTTATACATACTATCATAACCATCGGCACCTTTGGTACGTAGGCGCGCCCCTGAACCTGATTGGGTAACCCCTTCCATGAGTTTGACTACAGTATAAGCATTCTCTGGGGAGATGGCATTTCTCGCTTCTGCGGTATGTTGGTAGATGATATGCCCGTTTTTGTCCTCTATTCGAGTGATAAATGTAGGCTGGAGGTAATTTCCTTCATTGGCAAAAGCCCCATAAGCCCCTACCATTTCCAGTAGGGTAATATCGGCAGATCCCAAGCAGATAGAGGGTAGCGATGGGATATCCTTGGTATTGATACCCAATTTTGCGATAAGGTCAATCACAGTGGCAGGGCCGACTTCGTCCATCAGCTTGGCTGTAACAGAGTTGATAGAGTTGGCCAAAGCCGACTTGAGCGTGAGCATCTTTCCACTGAAGCTACCATTGGTATTACGCGGACACCATTCCTTGGCATTGCCCCATTTGCCAGCTTCTATACAAGTCTTTGTGTCTGGAATCTGATAGCAAGGGGTATAGTGTTTTTGGTCAATTGCCGTAGCATATACAAAAGGTTTGAAGGCCGAACCTACTTGGCGGGCGCCTTGGTATACTTGGTCGTATTTGAAATTGTTATAGTCAATACCTCCTACCCAAGCCTTGATGTGTCCTGTCTGTGGTTCCATGGAGACAATAGCCGTACGCAAGAAACTCTTATAGTAACGGATGGAATCATAAGGGGTCATCACTGTATCTATAGTACCATGCCAAGAGAAGACTTGCATAGGGGTCTCCTTATAGAAGGAAGCACGTATATCCTTGTCCGAGATACCAGCGGCTTTCATCTGTGCCCAGCGCTCTGAGTTCTTCATGGCACGTTCCATAAGGCGATCAATTTCCTCCTTGGAGAGTTTTACAAAAGGAAATGTCTTATTCTTTTTCAGGTTATTCTCTTCGGCAAAGGCCTTTTGGAGGTTTTTCATATGCTTTTGTACGGCCTCTTCAGCGGCTGCCTGCATACGAGAGTCAATAGTAGTGTATATCTTCAATCCATCGGAATAGATGTCATATTTAGACCCATCGGGTTTGGGGTTGTCCTTGATCCATTCCTTCATAAAATTGCGCAAATGTTCGCGGAAATAGGTAGCAATACCCTCATTGTGACCTTCAGGGTTGAAATTCAGGCGCAAAGGAAGTTTCTGCAAGGAGTCTTTTTCCTTGGTAGTGAGATAGTGGTTTTTCTCCATTTGTGCCAGTACCACATTTCTACGATTGACAACCCCTTGAGGATTGCGACGAGGGTTATAGAGCGAAGAGTTCTTGAACATACCTACCAGTACTGCCCCTTCTTCTATTTTGAGGTCTTTAGGTTCTTTTCCAAAATAGATACGAGAGGCCGAACGAATCTCATCCGCAACCTTCCTGTTTGTGTTTACATAGGATATTCCAAAATCAAAGCGGAACGCTTTCAATAGCCATTCAAAATATCTTTCCATAAAAGGCTTATTAAGACCAAGCTGTGCCCTCATCTGTTCAACCATTTCCTGAGTAGGTGAAATATCATTCACCCTGAGTGCAACTTCTGCTGGATCTGAAGAGGTCATATTAATAAGGCAGAATGCAACAAATGTGATTACTAAAATTAACGGTACCGATATCAATATTCTCTTTATTATATATTTTTTCACTTTAAAGCTCCTTTACAACAGTTATTGAGGGCCTGTTACAGCCCTCAAATCCCTTTTTATAATATAACCCGAAATTTACTAATAATTCATTCTGTAGAATGGTATTTCATAAGAGGAAATATCAAATCCTACATTTTTTAATGTTTCTCTGTGTATTGCCCTGTTTCTTTCATATGTCAGGGGAATATAGACAGCTTCATCATGCAGAGTTGTAAGAACATACTTAAATGCTTCTGCCCTTTCATTTTCATTTACAGTTTTCAGACCCTTTAAAATATTTTCATCTATTTTGCCTTTATCCACTAATCCCTGCTGAGCCGCATAATCACCATAAACAGGTTGTCTCATACCTCCAAGGAATGACTGTGGATCATAAGGTGTTCCCCATGAGATGTTAAATGTTATATCGAAATTTCCTTTTTTCATTCTATCTCTATATGCCTGTTCTTCTTCTCCGGTAATATTTAGAGTTACTCCTATTTTTTCCAGCTGCTGTTTAAAATATTCTGATATTGACTTTTCACTTACACTGTCAGCATTATAATTCATAGCAATTTCAAGTACTTTTCCATCTTTAGATCTCTTTCCATTCGCTCCGACTTTCCATTCTGCTTCGTCTAAAAGTTTAGCCGCTTCCTCGAGTGAATAGTTGTAAGGCTGCAATTCTATATTTGCATAAGGCACCGTTTTTGCAAATACAGTATCAGCCGGTGCTTCGTTTCCTGCAAATATCCCTTCAGAAATTTCTTTTTTATTCAGTACATGCTGTAGTGCCTTTCTTACATTTTTATCCTTTAATGCACCTTTTGTTGTATTGACTAAAAGCATTCTTGTAGAAACAGGTTCTGACATTTCTACAACAAATCCTTTTTTATCCTTAAATCTTAATATTGTTTCATCATCAATCATATCTTTTCCAAAAAGAATATCTAAATCTCCCTTTTCCAGTGCCAATGCTCTCGTCTGAGGATCAGGTATGACTTTTACCCTTACTGTTTTTACTTTCGGTTTTTCTCCCCAGTATTTTTCATTTACTTCAAATATAGCTTCCTGATCAACTGTATTCTGCTTCAGAATATAAGGTCCTGTTCCTATATATTTACCATCTACACCATCTTTTGTCGTTCCATTCTTCATTGCTTTAGGCGAGATGAATCTGAACGGCCTTATTACTCCCAGTTCTACCATCATTGGAAAATAAGGTTCTTTAAGAGTAATTTTAAACGTATTTTCATCAGGTGTTTCAAATTTATCAAATAGTCTTACACTTTCAAGCCATCC
>ERZ773087.818-NODE-818-length-21970-cov-9.751358_pt1 | contig 21970 bp, 20 predicted proteins | sample MGYA00511375_ERZ773087 | MGnify/ENA primary metagenome ERZ773087 (study PRJEB29015, sample SAMEA2737995) | human oral metagenome | biome: human oral; feature: human-associated habitat; material: dental | place: China | collected 2063 ...
GGTGCATTAAACTATGCTCTTATAGCTAGAACTAAGGCAGCTGTATATAGAGCTGCTGAATCTCATGATTATAAATTTTAGGAGGAATTATGGCAATTAGAGATAGATTAAGAAGAACTATGATGTTTTTACCTGGTAATAATCCATCAATGATTACAGATGCCTATATATATGGACCAGATTCTGTAATGATAGACTTGGAAGATGCTACTAGTGTAAACCAAAAAGATGCTGCAAGATTTTTAGTTTCTGAAGCTTTAAAAACAATAGATTATAAAACTACTGAAACTGTTGTAAGAGTAAATGGTTTAGATACTCCATTTGGAGCTGATGATATAAGAGCTGTTGTAAAAGCAGGAGTTAATGTTGTAAGACTTCCTAAAACAGATACTCCTGATGAAATAATAGCAGTTGATAAACTTATAACAGAAGTTGAAAAAGAAATTGGTAGAGAAGGAGAAACTCTACTTATGGCTGCTATTGAAAGTGCAACTGGTATTATGAACGTTAAAGAAATTGCTCTTGCTAGTAAAAGATTAATGGGAATAGCATTGGGAGCAGAAGATTATGTTACTAACTTAAAGACTTCAAGAAGTAAACATGGTTGGGAACTATATTATGCAAGAGAAGCTATTGTACTTGCTGCAAGAAATGCAGGTATCTATTGCTTTGATACTGTTTATTCAGATGTAAATAACTTAGATGGTTTCAGACAAGAAGTTCAATTTATTAAAGATTTAGGATTTGATGGTAAATCTTGTATACATCCTAAACAAGTTAGAATAGTTCATGAAATTTATACACCAACTCAAAAAGAAATTGAAAAATCAATTAGAATAATAAATGGTGCAAAAGAAGCAGAAGCTAAGGGTTCAGGAGTTATATCTGTTGATGGCAAAATGGTTGATAACCCAATTATTATGAGAGCTCAAAGAGTTTTAGAATTAGCAAAAGCTAGTGGGATTTATAAGGAGGACTAATTATGAAATTTAATAAAAATGCAGTTGGCAGAGAAATTCCTGAATATTTAGAAGGAATTGGAGAATTAGTTCCTTTTAAAGGTGTGGATGCAATAAAACCAACTAAGAATAAAGCTGGTGCAAAATTAAGAATGAGAATCCAAGATGAACCTAAAATAGTTGCTAGTATAGAAGAAGCTATTAAAAAATCTGGATTAAAAGATGGAATGACTATATCTTTTCACCATCATATGAGAAATGGAGATACTGTTGTAAATAGAGTTTTAGATATCATAGCTAAAATGGGAATTAAAGATATCACTTTAGCTCCTAGTTCTTTATCTCCTTGTCATGGACCTGTTATAGAACATATCAAAAGTGGTGTTGTGACAGGGATACAATCAAGTGGACTTCGTGAACCATTAGGAGATGAAATTTCAAAAGGTATACTTAAAAAACCTGTTATTATAAGAAGCCATGGTGGAAGAGCAAGAGCTATTGAAGATGGAGAATTACATATAGATGTTGCTTTCATTGCTGCTCCTAGTTGTGATGAAATGGGAAATATGAATGGAAGAACTGGTAAGAGTGCTTGTGGTTCTATGGGATATGCAATAGTTGATGCACAATATGCTGACTATGTTATAGCTATCACAGATAATTTAGTTCCTTTCCCAAATTTACCTGCAAGTATAGATCAAACATTAGTTGACTCTGTTGTAGTTGTTGATGAAATAGGAGATCCTAAGAAAATAGTTTCAGGAGCTATAAGATTTTCTGATAACCCAAGAGATTTATTGATTGCTCAAAATGCAGTTAAAGTAATAGTTAATTCTGGATATTTTAAAGATGGTTTTGTTTATCAAACAGGAGCTGCTGGTGCAAGTTTAGCAGTTACAAGCCTTTTAAGAGAAGAAATGATAAAGCAAAATATAAAAGCTTCATTAGGACTTGGAGGAATCACTTCTCAATTAGTTGGACTTCTTGAAGAAGGACTTATGAGTGCTTTATATGATACTCAATGTTTTGACTTAGATGCAGTAAGATCTATAAAAGAAAATGAAAGACATTATGAAATCTCTGCTTCATTCTATGCAAATCCTAATACAGCAGGACCTGCTGTAAATAACTTAACTTTTGTAATGTTAGGTGCATTAGAAATAGATAAAGATTTTAATGTAAATGTTATGACTAAATCTGATGGTACTATAAACCAAGCAGTTGGAGGACACCAAGATACAGCTCCTGGGGCAAAAATTAGTGTGATACTTGCACCACTTATGAGAGCAAGAATCCCTATAATAGTTGATAAAGTTACAACTGTATGTACTCCAGGAGAAGCAGTTGATGTTATCTGTACTGACTATGGAATAGTGGTAAATCCTAGAAGAAAAGATTTAATAGAAACTTTAACAAAAGCTGGTATTGAGTTAAAAACTATTGAAGAAATGAAAGAAATGGCAGAACAATTAACTGGTAAACCTGATCCTGTTGAATTTACTGATGAAATTGTTGGTGTAGTTGAATATAGAGATGGTTCTATTATAGATGTTATTAAAAAAGTAAAAGATTAGAAAATATAAAAAATAGAGTTCATAATGAACTCTATTTTTTCTTAAATTCTTGTTTAAAAGAATTCAAATCTAATCCTTTTAATACTCTTTCAAGTAAAAGTGGTAATTTTTCTGGATTACATGCAAAGCAAGGTATACCCATAGAAGCTATTTTTCCTGCCATCTGTGTATCATAGTAAGGTTGCCCATCTCCTGAAATTGCTAGAAGACATACAACAGTTACTCCTGCCTCTTTCATATCTTCCAAGTTTTTTAACATTCCTCCACGATTTCCACCTTCCATAAGATCTGATATCAAGAAAAATATTGTTTTTTTAGGATTTTCTATATATTTCATACAATATTTTATAGATTTATTGATGTCAGTTCCTCCACCTAATTGAAAACCATATAGTAAATCAACAGGATCATCTGATTTTTCAGTTAAATCTACAATCTCTGTATCAAAAGCTACAATATGAGTTTTTAATGCAGCCATACTTGCTAAGATACAAGATATTACTGAAGAATAGATAACTGATTCTCCCATAGAACCACTTTGGTCTATATCTAAAATAACTGTAAACTTGCTTGTAGGATTTGTACTTGCTCTCTCAAAAAAATAATAGTGTTCAGGAATAATTTTCTTTAATTCTTTGTTATAATTTTTTATTCCTCTTTGAATAGTTGTTTTAAAATCCAGTGATGAAGCAGAAGGAATAGGAGAATGTTGTCTCTTATTCAATGCTGCCCTAACTGCTCTTTTTATATCACTTTCTAATAATTTATTAATTTCTTCCACAATTTTTTTAATAAATGCTCTAACACTTTCTTTACTTTTTTGTGGAATTTGCTCTTTTAATAGCATAATTGTAGAAGCTAAATTTATATCAGGTTCAACTTGCTCCAATATTTCAGGTTCAAAGATTAATTGCTTTAAGCCACATCTATCCATAGCATCTGTTTGAATAATTTTAACTAATTCTTTATCAAATAAATTTCTAATATCTCCGAGCCATCTACTAATTTGTGGATTAGATGGTCCTTTTCCTGCACCTGCTCCTACCTCTCCACTCATAAATTTGCCTGTAGGGTTATAAATTGCATCTAAGGCTCTATCCATTAACCAATCTTCTTCACTAAAACTTGAAATTGCTTCTGAATCCATAGAAGAAAAATCTTCCTCTGTATCTTTTCCAAGAATTAATCTCCAACGTTTTATATCTTCTTTAATGTCCATAATTCTCCTTAAATATCATCAAAATCAAATTCTTCAAGCTTTGAAACTATCTCTTTTTCATCTTTTTCTAAGTCTTTATTTACAACAGCACTCACTTCATACTTATTTAAGTCCCATATTTCTGCAATATTTTCTGCAATATCATGCTTTTCATTGGAAGTAAAATCAGCAAAAGCTCTTCTTAAAAATAGTAAAGCTCTTTTAAATTCTTCTTCATCTAAATCAGAAATATAGTTTTGAAGTTTTTCCCAAAGCCCTAACCTTGCAATTAAAGTATAGTGATTTTTCATTGATAAACCTTCAAACCAAGTTGCTCCAAGCTCTGCTGGAATACCTTTTGACAATCTTCTTTCCACTTCTTGCCCAAGTGTATCATTGTCTACTTTTCCTGCTTCCAATAATATTGCCATAGCAAGTCCTGAAATTTTTGTATTCAAATCATCTCTTATAGCAAGCTCTAAAAGAATGTCATACCATCTTTCTCTATCTAAAAAATCATGATTTTCAACTACATTATGAAGTATTATTATACTTTCAGAAAGTGTTGTTGCAGCCTCATTATCACAAGCTGATTCACCAGGTAACATCAAACATACTCTTAAAAATAGTTGTTCAAGTATAGGGATAAGAACTTCCATATTTAATTTTCTGATATCACCATAACGTAACATTACAGAAAGAGTAGACATAGTTCTAGCAATTTCATCAACAGGGATATCTCCACTTATACAGTTTTGTAAAGCTTGGAATGCCTTTTCAAGTGCCTTAGGCATACCACAATAGAAAGCATCCTTTACTACTTCAGCCATTTGAGATAGAGAACTTGAATTATCTATTCTTTGCATTAATTCAAAGGCAGTTGCAAATTCTATTGTATCTCCCTTTAAAATAGTTTCTACAATTTCTATTTCTGTTTCAGGACTCCACTGTAAAACCCAGTCTTCAGCCCAAGTTGTATTCTCTTGATTTTTTTCAATTAATTTTGCAAAAGAAATTTTTAAGACTCTTAATTTATGAAGAAAATACGATCTATTCAAATCCATTAAGGCAGCTTTTTCAGTCTGTACTCTTAATTTTTCTCTTAAATCTAATCTTAATTCTGTTGCACTTAAAGATTGATATTTTTCAAGTTTTAATTCTTTTAATAGATTATAAAAATCAGATTGTATAGAAGTTTGTATAGCTTCTTGTGGAATTTTACCAATCTTTTTTCCAACTTCTACATTTGCCATTGCCATAACAAGTTCTGCATAACTACCATGTGCCATACAAGTAATAGCTGCATCTTGTATGTCTTTAAGAGTAGGAATTTTACTATCATGGATATTTGCCAAAGAAATAGCTAGTTGTACTGCTTCTATAATCTGTGCAGATGATACCATATTTCCAGTTTTTCTTTGATATTCTGCTATCTTACTAAGATATATAAAAGTAGCATAAAATATATCTCCCTTATTAAAACCTTGCCATAAAAACTCATAATATCCTGGTGCTTTATTTCCAGCACCATAATTTGAATAAGTTGATAACTTATAGTAAGAATAAGGCATCAATGTCTTTTTAGCTTCTAACTTTGGTAGTTGTTTAACTTCTTTTTCAGTTAGGATAAAATTTCCACTTTCTATACCTTCCACATGAAATGCTCCAACTACCATAGCTATTTCATTTATTTTATAGCCTTCACTACATACATCAGAAACTACCTTAGACATATAAGCTTCTCTTATAATATTTTTTGCATCTGACAATGTATTTGATAGAGTTAGTTCTCTTAAATTTTTTCCATAGTCCCTAGCACCACTATAATAAGCATTATAATCAGAGGCTTGTTCCATCACTCTTTCCCAAAATACTTCACTATCTGTGTCTTCAGAATATTCATCTATTTTTCTATGAATAAAACTATTTAAACTTTCCCCTTGCTCTTCATTTTTTTCTTTTGTATTTTCAATACCTAAAAATATTGATGAGGGTAAATCGCAAAATCTACATTCAACTTTATTTTCTTTTGCCCATAGAATAGCTTGATATTCTGGTGAAAATTCTGCAAATGGATATACTATTGTTTGTATTGGAGCTTCCAAAGTATAAGCCATTATTGCAATAGGAGGACTTACATTTTTTCCCACGATTTCCCCTATCAAATCATTAAAATCTGATGGGCCTTCAATTAAAACAATTTTTGGCTTCACCTTATCTAAATATTCTCTTACATAATATGCTCCAGCTGGTGAAAAGTGTCTAACTCCAAATATATGAGGTTTAGCCTCACTTTGTTTTTTCATATCTTTCACCACCTCTATTTAGTAGCTTTATTAAGTGCCTTACATTCTTTATATAGTCCCAACCATTCAGAACCTCTTTTCTTCATAATATTTTCTAAATATTCTTCCCATATTTGCCCATCTTTACTATCTTCTTTAACAATAGCTCCTTGTAGACCTGCTGCTAAATCATAGTCTGATATTTCCCCATCTCCAAAACTACCAGCCAGTGCCATACTATTAGCTAAAAGAGAAATAGCTTCTGCTGTTGATAGTACATTTGCAGTAGGTTTTATTTTTTGTTTTCCATCTAATGTTACACCTTGTCTAAGTTCTCTAAACACTGTGCAAACTTTTTCTATAACTTCTTCTTCTGGTAACTTTGAATTTAAGTCTAAGTTTCCTGCAAGTTGCTCAACTCTTGTTCTAACAATATCTATTTCTGCTTCAAGAGTGTTTGGACTTGGTAACACAACAATATTAAAACGACGTTTTAATGCTGCTGACATTTCATTAACTCCCTTATCTCTTGTGTTAGCAGTAGCTATAACAGAGAAACCTTTTTTAGCAGGAATTTCTATACTTAATTCAGGTACAGATAATCTTTTTTCTGATAATAAAGATATTAAAGCATCTTGTACTTCTGAAGCACAACGAGAAATTTCTTCAACTCTTGCAATAGCTCCATCTTCCATAGCTTTATATATAGGGCTTGGAATTAATGCTTCCTTTGTCGGACCTTCTGCTATAAGCATTGCATAGTTCCAAGAATATCTTATTTGTTCTTCTGTTGTTCCTGCTGTTCCTTGTATAACTCTTGTTGAATTTCCATTTATTGCAGCAGCCAAATGTTCAGATAACCAAGATTTAGCTGTTCCTGGCTCTCCAATTAAAAGTAAAGCTCTATCTGTAACCAAAGTTGAAATAGCTATTTCAACTAATCTTTTATTTCCTATATATTTAGGTATTATATTTTTTTTACCAACTTTTCCACCACAAATATAAGTTAATACTGATTTAGGTGACATTTTCCAACCAGTAGGAATAGGATTTTTTTCTGCCTTTATTAAAGCATCTATTTCTTCTTGGAATAGTTGCTCTGCTGGTAATCTTTGTACATCTTCTTTTTTACTCATTTTTTATAACTCCTTTACTTTTACTCCACTTTTTAATCTTTCTAACCATCTATCACATAAATTTATAGGTACTTTTGGATTTTTCTTATTTATTGCCATTATTTCTTCAAGTTGTTCTATTAAATCACTTTCAGACATCAATGTATCTTGTAAAATGTAACCTACATACCTTACTCTGTTAGCAAATGCAGATGGATTTTTTTCTATATCAATTTTACCTTTAAGAAAATCTTTATAATCTGTCCATTCTAATTTATTTAAAAACTCTATATCATAACCATAAGGAATACGAGAAAGAATAATATTATAATAAAATTTACCATATCTTTCTTTCATTCCCTTTATATCTGGATTATATAATCTTTTTATACTGCTATTGTATGAACTATAGGAATTCCAATTTTCATAATAATCATTATCTAGCTCAAAAATTATATCATACCATTTTTTGTCAAAACCACTTAGTTTGACTTCCATAACACTATAATCATCTATATTTTGCCAGTATAAAATATATTCCTTACTTTCTTCTTTATACTCAATATGGAAAATAATATTAAATACAGTTCTAAAATCCTCTTGTATTCTAGCTGTTTCTTTTGTTTTAGAATGTTTTCCTAAAAAGAAATTACTAAATAGGTCCTTTATTTCTTTTTGACTTTTTCCTACTCCTATATATTTAGAAAAGTTTTTATAAACTGTTTCAGGTTTATCTTTAATAAGTGAAATTAAAAATTCTTGTTCTAAGAACTCTCCTTCATATTTTTCAGATAATTCTTTAACTAGGTCTATAATTTCTTTGTCTACTTCAGAAACAATATAATAGCTTAAAATTCTTTTTATTTCATATCTATTGTAAGGGTACAATTCTTTATATAATGATAAAAGTTTATTTGTTCTCCTCTTAAAAGTCATCATGCACAAACTAGAAACTTCTACTCCAACTTCCTTTTTTTTATCTTCTTTCTTTAATTCTTTAACATACTCCTCAATATAGTTAGTCAAATAATCTATTGCCCATTGTTGATTTGTATTTTGTAGATATAAAATATTTTCAAAAGGTTTCTTTTTAAAAAATTTATCCCATTCTTTTTCTGCTCTATCATCATTCATATATGAAAGAGTTTCAAAGGCTTTATTTTTTAGTCTTCCCTTTTCTGTTTTTGTTAAATCTAAAATATAATCAATATTATCTTGGCTATATTTTAAAGCTTCTATTGCAATTTCCTTAATTTCCTTAGAACCATTTTCAATACAATATTTATAGAAATCATTTTCTTCTTCTTTACAAAGAGTTGAAATAATATCAAATCTCAAAACCATATCTCTTTTACCTTGGGGGTCAAAGCCATCTTTTAATAAAGGAATTACTTCTTTTCCTTGCTTTTTTAACTCTTCTGTTATTATATATGAAATTTCTGAATATTTATCTGAAAGTCCATGTATCATATAATTTTTTACTCTAAAATCATTAAGTAGTTTAGAATTATTTTCAATTATATTTTCTATAATTTCACATCTTCCACTACCTGTTTCAGTAAGTGCGTAAAGAAGTGGGCTTAATTCACTATAGTGAAGTTCCTTGTAGTAATCTTTATTCTTAGCAATAGTCTTTATTTCTTGAGGCTTATCTCCTGAATAAGTTGTTGTTTGTGTACAAAGTACTGCATCAAGTAAAGCAAGTAAATCTAAAAATAAATCACATTTATCTTCATCATCAGTACTTATTAAGCTACTTCCCATATCATATATTTGTTTAAATACTTTAGCAACAGTACTATATTCTTTCACCTGTTCCACTGCTCTTTTTAGACGAAAATCATCTTTAGCTAGATTAATTCCAACTATTGCTACATTTTCAAGTCTATTTTTTAATTCATATAAAGGTTCAAAATTCATCTTTTACTTCTCCTTAAAATCTTATAACTCCTTTACTTTTGCTCCATTATTTAATTTTTCAAGCCATTCTTCACATATAGTTATTGTTGATTTTTGAAGCTTTTTATATTTTTCTAACAATTCTTCAATTTGAGTTTTTAAATCTTCTTCTGATATAGGAATATCCTTTATAAAATAAGATATACGAATTATTCTATAAGATAATGTAGTTAAGTCTTTTCTCATTTTTCCTTTAAGAAAATCCTTATAATCTTTCCATTCTAACTTATTTAAAAATTCTATATCTTCATCATAAGGAGTACGATAAAGTAGTATACTATAGTAAAATTTACCATATTTTTCTTTCATGCCTTCTATATCTGGATTATATAAGTTCTTTAAATATCTATGATATGAACTATAATAATTCCAATTTTCATAGAAATCATCTTCAATATTAAAGATTACATCATACCATTTCTTATCGAAACTATCTAACTTTATTTGTATAGGATAACCAACGATAGTATCTGGCCATTCTAAAATATATTCCTTGTTTTCTTCATCATAATGTATATGTAAAATTATTTGGAACATATCTCTAAAGTCTTCTTGTACCTTAGCTTCTTCCTTATTTTTAGAGTATTTTCCTGTAACAAAACTATTAAATAATTGCCTTACCTCTTCTCTCTCCTTTCCAACTCCTGTATATTGAGAGAAGTTTTTATAAACAGTTTCAGGCTTATCTTTAATAAGTGAAATTAAAAACTCTTGTTGTAAAAATTCTCCTTCATATTCTTTAGATAATTCTTTAATTGTGTCAATTACTTCTTTATCTAAGTCTTTTGCTATATAGAAATTTAAAATTCTTTTTATTTCAGATTTATTGTAAGGATATAATTCTTTGCAAAACAACAAACTTTTTTCATTTCTATTTTTTAAAATAAATGGAGATATTTTAAGAATATCATATTCAACAGTTCTTTTTTCTTCAGCTGTCTTTAATGTCTTATTCTTTGTTTCTGTTATATACTCTACAATAAAGTCATTTAAGTAATTTATTACCCATTGTTGTTCTGTTCCTTTTAAATACTCAATATTATCTAATGGTTTCTTTTTAAGGAATTTACCCCATTCTTCAGCTGCTCTACCATCACTCATATATGAAAGGGCTTCAAACGCTTTATTTTTCAGTTTTCCCTTCTCTGTCTTAGTTAAATCTAAAATATAGTCTATATTATTTTGATCATACATTAAAAAACCTATTGCAATTTCTTTTATTTCCTTAGAACCATTTTCAATACAATATTTATATAAATCATTTTCTTCTTCCTTACAAAGAGAGGCAATAATTTCAAGTCTAGAAATCATTTCTCTTTTTCCTTGTGGATCAAAACCATCTTTTAATAAAGGAACAACTTCTTTTCCTTGTTTTTTAAGTTCCTCAGCCATTCTATCTGAAATTTCTGAATATTTATCTGAAAGTCCATATATCATATATGTTTTTACTCTAAAATCTTTCATTATTTCAGGATTAGTTTTAAAGCTATCTATTATAATATTTAATCTTCCTCCACCTGTTTCAGTAAATGCATAAATAAGTGGACTTAATTCACTATAATGAAGTTCCTTGTAGAAATCTTTATTCTTAGTAATAGTCTTTATTTCTTGAGGTTTATCTCCTGAATAAGTTGTAGCCTGTGTACATAGAACTGCATCAAGTAAGGCAAGTAAATCTAAAAATAAATCACATTTATCTTCATCATCTGTACTTATTAAGCTATTTCCCATATCATATATTTGTTTAAATACTTTAGCAGCATTGCTATATTCTTTGACTTGTTCAACTGCTCTTTTTAAACGAAAATCATCCTTAACTAAGTTAATTCCAACTACTGCTACATTTTCAAGTCTATTTTTTAATTCATATAAAGGTTCAAAATTCATCTTCTACTCCTTCTTAAAATCCTAAACGAACAATTTTATCATCTGTTATAATACTATGTGCTTTAGCATAAATAGTTCTGTCTTCTTGGAATAATTTTACAAACATAACTTGATTTTCTAAACATTCATTTGGTAAAAGTTCATAGAAAACTTTTTCTAGCTCCTTAGAACCGTTGTTTTTTAACTCTATCATTTTTTTATTCTTATCCACTAAAATATATTTCTTAGTTCCTTCTTCTTCAATAAACATAATCTTTTCAAATTCTAAAAGTAAAGATACTTCATTATCTGTTAAAATATTCTTTAATTCATTCTTAGCAATCTTAGTTGCTTGTTCTATATCTGTAGCATAAGTTTTTATCTTTTTAAAAGAAGATTTTTCCCTTTCATCAAAATTAGCATTTGCCCATCTTATTCTCTTATTTAAACTACCTGGATAATAAGTTAAGATAGGTACTGTTAGTAATGAGAAATTAGAATCTTCTTGTTTTATATATTTTAAAGCAGATTGTGGTCTATAATTAGCAGTGTATGAGATTTCTCCACTATCTATATCTATCCAATAACCATAGTCAGTAAATATCTTACTTGCTTCATCATAAGTCACTTCAAAAGCTAATTGAATTAATCTTGCATTTTCTTTTTTCAAACCTAAATCATTTAATTGCTCTAACTTCCATACTCCACCTAAATCTTCATATAGAGTATTATCACTTATTTCAAGATTTTCTTTTTCAAGTTCTGCTTTTAAATATTCTCTACCCTTTTTTTCTATTGCTCTTAATTTCTTTAAGCAATCCAAAGCTTGTTGATAATGTTTTGTATCTTGGTCTTCTTTATATTGTTGAACTTCTAACATCAATCTTTGGAATAATATTTGTGGACCTGGTAAATAGTAATCTCCTAATTGTTTTACTATATCTTTATATTCTTTAAGAGATACTGTTCCCATAGTTGAAAGTCCAACTTTTAAAAGTTGAGATGTTATTTTTTTAATTAAATCTAAACCTTCTATTTGTTTATTAATTTTCTTTGTTCTAGCTGCTTTAGATACCTTTGAAGGTGCTTTTTTCTCTTTTTCTGTTCCTTCTGTTTTCTCAGCACTTTCTTTTTTAGCTTTTGCTTTTTCTTTCTTTTCTCTTTTTGCTAAGATATCTTCTGGTATTTCACATTCTTCAAATGTTTTTTCATCTGCTATTTCAAACAATAAAGCTAGTCCGTGTTTACAAGGAAATTGTCTACTTGGACAAGTACATCTTATAACTGGATTTTCTTCATCTACAAAATCTACTGAAACTATATAATTTGATTTTCCACTTCCTTTACATTCGCCCATATAAAAAGTATCATCAGATGAATGTGCCAGTTTTACAAAAGACCCACTACTACAAATCTTTTTTGCATTCGCTACTGCTGACGCATTTGGAGACATTGCAAGAATTTTTTCTTTATCTAATTTCAAAATAAGACCTCCTCATTTCTAAACTTTCTTACTTTTTATATTAATGTTATTATATTCTAAATAAAAATCAATAGCAATAAAAAAATTCATAACATACTTTAAATTCAGCTTTGACATTTTTTTATAGAAAAAAATTAAAAAGTTTGATAAAATATAGGTTGATAAAGTTTCCAGGGAGAAATTTAATACATGGAAAATCTTAACAAAAAAGTAGAAAAAATAACATAAATACAGAAAAACAGAAAGCGGTTCTGCTACAGAGGAAAGAATGACGAATGGTTTAGCCTGAGTTTATAGATACTGATAGATATAAGGGGAATGATTGTAAAAGATTATTTGGATATGATTTTATCCCGGAAAATAGATGAGATTGAAAAAGGATATGAAGAAAAATTTGTAATAAAAAAGAAAAAACAGGAAATACTTGAACTTATAACTGGAATTGTCTCAATGATTCACTTATAGGAGTGGTTTTTGAAAAAATTATGCCAGAGAATTTTGAAAAAATATATACTTCTTTAAAAAAATGTGAAATACTTTTGGCAAAAGATTATATAAAAATAGAAGATAAGATTTACAGTTGTTCAGAAAACAGGATTTTTATAAATAAATATAGAAATCTTATAATTTCTGACTTAAATGACAAAATAGTCGAACAGATATTTCTTAATTCAATTACAAGACCTGATTTATTAGCTGCGTTAGTAAATCACTTCTATGTTGGAGAAAAGTAATAAAAATAAAATAAAACAGGTAGGATAAAAATGGGAAAACTTATAATTATAGAGGGTACTGACGGAAGTGGAAAACAGACGCAGACAGGACTTTTATATGAAAAATTGTGTGAAATAAAAGGCAGGGAAAAAGTAAGGAAGATATCTTTTCCAAACTATGAAAGTAAAGCTTCTGAGCCTGTAAAAATGTATCTTGCAGGAGAGTTTGGGGAAAAGGCTGACAGTGTGAATGCCTATGCGGCTTCAGTTCTATTTTCAGTAGACAGATTTGCTTCATTTAAGACGGAATGGGAAGAATTCTATAATAATGGCGGTGTTGTGCTGAGTGACAGATACACGATTTCCAATATGATTCATCAGGCGTCTAAAATTAAGGACAGGGAAGAGAGGGAAAAATATCTTGACTGGCTGGTGGATCTGGAATGGAATAAAATAGGGATTCCAAAGCCGGATTTAGTGTTTTTTCTGGATATACCCTTTGAATTTAGCCAGAAACTTATGAAGGACAGAAAAAATAAAATAACAGGAGAGAAAATAAAGGATATACATGAGCAGGATGTCGAATATTTAAGAAATGCCTACAATATAGCAAAAGAACTGGCAGAAATGTATAAATGGCATGTTGTGGACTGTGTTGAAAATGAAAAACTGAAAAGCATTGAAGAAATAAATGACAGAATGATGAAAATTATTCTGGAGAAAGGGATATAGTCATGATAAGTGTTTTAAAGGGAATGAAGGACAGACATTCTGATGATGTGAGAAAATATGATTTTATAGTTGACACTGCAAAAAAAGTTTTTTCAAAATATGGATTTGAAAGAATAATAACTCCGATTCTTGAGGAAACGGAACTTTTCAGAAGAAGTGTCGGAGATGAAACAGATGTGGTGTCAAAGGAGATGTATGAATTTAAGGATAAGGGAAATCGAAGCGTGTCAATGCGTCCGGAAGGGACTGCAGGAGTTGTAAGGGCCTATCTTGAAGCAGGTCTGCATAAATCAGATCCAATTGTAAAATGGTTCTATAACGGGCCTATGTACAGATATGAAGCACCTCAGAAAGGAAGATACAGGGAATTCCATCAGGTGGGAGCAGAAATATTCGGGATAAGAAGCCCTTATCTTGATGCGGAAATAATAAGAATGGGATGCGAATTTCTGGAAAAACTGGGAATAACAGGATTGACAGTTGAAATAAACAGTCTTGGAAATATAGAATCTAGAAAAAAATATATTGAAGACCTGAAGGCTTTCATGGCTGAAAGACTTGATAAACTGAGTGAAGATTCAAAGAAAAGATATGAGAAAAATCCTTTGAGAGCATTAGATTCCAAAGATAAGGGAGATCAGGAACAGTTTAAGGATGCACCAAAATTGTATGATTATCTCGATGAGGAAAGTAAGAAGTATTTTGAAGATACAAAAAAATATCTTGAGCTGCTGAATATAAAATATATTGAAAATTCTAAGCTTGTAAGGGGACTGGACTACTATTCAGATACTGTATTTGAGATAAAATCTGATAAACTTGGAGCACAGGCGACAGTCCTTGCAGGTGGAAGATACGACAGACTCCTTGAAATACTCGATAATGTAAAAATACCTGCGATAGGATTTGCGGCAGGAATGGAAAGAATAGCAATGCTTATGGATGAAAATCTTATTGGAAATAAGGAAAATGGAGTATATATAGTATATTTTGATGATACAAAGGAATACTTTATAAAAACTTTGGAAGAATTAAGAAAAAATGACATTAGGGCAAGTTTTGACTATAATCCGAAAAGTTTTGGAGCCCAGATGAAAAAAGCAAATAAAATCAATGCGGAATATGTACTGATTTTAGGTGAAGAGGAACAGAAGGAAAATGTTGTCACATTGAAAAAGTTCAGTACAGGGGAGCAGGAGAAATATTCTCTGGATAAAGTGATAGAAATGGTTAAAGGCTAGTGCGACTTGGAATAGTATTTTGAATATTATATTTAGAATATATAGCTAGATGAGAAAAAGAAAGGTTTAAAATAAAATAGAGGTGAAGAAATGTATAGAAATTATAAACTGAATGAATTAAGGATAGAAAATGCTGGTGAGGAAGTAGTCCTGTCAGGATGGATTTCAAAGATAAGGGATAAAGGGCATTTTGTATTTATTGATTTAAGGGATAGATACGGAGTTACACAGATATTTGTAAATGAAGAAGTTTCAGGAAAAGAAATGCTTGAAAAAGCAAAAAAATATAAAAATGAATGGGTAATAAAAGTAAAAGGTACAGTTGTGGAAAGAAGCAGCAAGAACCCTAATATTCCTACAGGAGATATTGAAGTGCAGCCTAAGGAAATAGAAATTCTGAGTCAGGCAAAGCAGCTTCCTTTTGAAATAGATGAAACAGGAAATCTGAATGAGAATATAAGGCTTACATACAGATATCTTGATATAAGAAGACCAAAAATGCTGAATAATATAATCAAAAGAAATGATATGCTCTTTTCAATAAGAAAATTTATGAATGAAAAGGGATTTCTTGATGTGGATACTCCAATATTGGCAAAGGCTACACCTGAAGGGGCAAGGGACTTTATAGTGCCAAGCAGAACAAATAAGGGAGATTTTTATGCACTGCCTCAGTCACCGCAGCTGTTCAAGCAGATTCTGATGGTTGCAGGAATTGATAAATACTATCAGCTTGCAAAATGTTTCAGGGATGAGGATTTGAGGGCAGACAGACAGCCTGAATTTACTCAGCTTGATGTGGAAATGTCCTTTGTGGAGCAGGAAGATGTAATAAATGTAATGGAAGAACTGGCTAAAAGAGTATTTAAAGATGTAACAGGACATGAAGTAACGGAAAAATTTGAAAGAATGTCCTATGACGATGCAATGAATAATTACGGTTCTGATAAACCTGATCTGAGATTTGACATGAAACTTATAGATTTGTCAGAAGAAACAGCAAATGCAGGCTTTTCAGTGTTTGAAAATGCAGTAAAAGAAGGTGGAAAGGTAAAAGCTGTCGTAGCACCTGAAGGAGAAAAATTTTCAAGAAAACATATAAAGGATCTGGAAGATTATGTAAAAACCTACTTTAAGGCAAAAGGACTGGCTTATATAAAAATGGATGAAAAAGGGGAAGTGAACTCTCCTATCGCTAAATTTTTCAGTGAAGAGACAATGAAAAAAATTATTGAAAAACTTGGTATGAAGAATAATGAAATTGCACTGATTCTGGCAGACAGCTACAAAACTGTACATGACGGACTGGGAGCATTGAGATTAAAACTTGGAGAAGATCTTGGTCTGATAGACAAAGATGCTTACAAATTCTTATGGGTAGTGGACTTTCCAATGTTTGAATGGAGCGAAGAAGAAAACAGATATAAGGCTCAGCATCATCCGTTCACTTCCATAAAAGCTGAAGACAGAAAATATCTGGATACAGATGAACTGGATAAGATAAAGACAGATTCCTATGATATGGTGTTAAATGGTTATGAAATCGGTGGTGGAAGCATAAGAATTCACGATGAGGAATTACAGGAGAAGGTATTTGAAAAACTTGGACTTGGGAAAGAAGAACAGCAGGAAAAATTTGGATTCTTCCTTGAAGTATTGAAATATGGGGTGCCGCCTCATGGGGGACTGGCATTCGGTATAGATAGATGGCTCATGGCAATGCTGAAGGAATCTTCAATAAAAGAAGTGATACCGTTCCCTAAAACAAACAAAGGACAGGATCTTATGACAGGGGCACCTGCAGGAGTTGAAGAAAGTGTACTTGAAGAAGATCTGAGACTGAAACTTCTGGAAATAGAAAAATAGAATTCAAAATTAGATATAGTTAAGTTAAAAATATAGGAGGAAATATGATAATTCTTTTTGGAAGCAAAACAATGTATAAAAATATGGGAACAGTAGGTTCTTATTATTGTGAAAGATGCCATAACACTTCTGAATGGCAGTTTATGCAACATAGAACGTGGTTCACACTGTTTTTTATACCTGTATTTCCTATAAGCGGAAAACATGAATATTTACAATGTCCTATTTGCAGTCAGGCATACAGAGTTCCTGAAGAAAAGTAACCTCAAATCAGCTTTTTAAAAATATGGAAAAAGAGGAGCAAAAATGGATAATATTGAGATAGCGAAACGGATAGTGGAGCTTTCAGGTGGAAAGAGAAATATAGTTTCAAATTCTGTCTATAAAACAGAACTTATTATAAAAGTAAAAAAAATTAATAAGATTGAAATAAGTAATTTTATGGAGATAGGGGAAGCTCTTGGTGTTACTGCGGAAGAAGGCAATATAATTAAGATACTTTTCAGGGCTGACAGAATAAATCTAATAGCGGAAGAACTTTCTAAAATAACAAGAACAAGATTGAATGAAATAACAGAAGAAGAAAGGGAAAGAGAAAAAGAAAAAAAGGAATCACAGGATATACAGAAAATAAGTTCTGAAATTTCCCAGAAGATTAAAAAAATTGAAAAGGAAAAAATTAGTGAAGAAAGAAAGAAGGAACTGGAAGAACTGAAAAAACTGAGTCCATTGTCAAGATTTCTGAAAAAGATTCTGAATGTGTTTATTCCTCTGCTTCCTGTACTTATTGCTACGGGATTTATACATGGAATTACAAATATAGCTGATATTTTGCCTGAAGGTAGATTCTTTACAGAAATATGGTGGTATCAGGTTTTAAAGACAATAGGCTGGATGGCATATACATATCTGCCAGTTTTTGTGTGCATGAATACAGCAAAGGAATTTAAAGGTAACAGGATTTTAGGAGGAATTACAGGACTAATGTTTGTCAGTAATTCATCCATGCCTTTACTGAGCATGGTTAACAGATTGCCGGTGATACTTCCTTTCAGTCATAAGCCTTATTTTCCTGAAATAGGTGGATTAGTGATAGTTCTAATTGCAGGAATAATAGTGGCTTTTGTGGAAAGAGGACTGAAAAGAATAATGCCTGGAATATTGAAAGAGGTTCTTGTTCCTCTGCTGACATTGATTATTTCAGTGTTTACAGTTATTTTTCTGACACAGCCATTTGGTGGATTGCTAATAAAACAGATATATGAAAGTCTGAATATATTGTTTGAACAGATGGAAGTTTTGGGAGGGCTTGTCCTATCTATTGTTTTTATACCTCTGTCATTGCTTGGATTACAGGGAGGGCTGCTTTCAATAAACAGTATATTAAATGACCCTGAAGGGCCTACAAAAGGACTGAACTATATTTTGCCGGTTCTTATTATGGCATCAGGAGGACAGATAGGTGGAGCAATTGCAATATTTATTAAAACAAAGAATAAAAAAATAAAAAAAATAATAAGGAGTGCTCTTCCTGTGAGCGTAATCGGAGTATCAGAACCACTTATATACACGGTAACATTACCTCTGATACGGCCATTTATTACGGCATGTATAGGAGCCGGAGCCGGAGGAACTCTGGCGGCATTTTTCAATTTGAGTACAGTAAAATCAAGTATATTGGGATTTTTTGGATTTTTAACGGTTGCAAAAGGAACTCATTTCTTTTTTATAGCGGCAATGATGGGAGCATATCTTGGAGGATTTATACTGACTTACTTTTTTGGAATAAATGAAAAAAGGATAAATGAGGTTTATGGGAAGTAGTAAAAACGATAATGGGGGGAGAGTATTCTCCCTATTGTTTTATTTTTTCCCCCACTCTTGACAAAGAGCCAAAATAAATAGAAAATTCGTAAATGAAGATGGATATGAAGTAGTACTTTCAAATAATTTATCGACTATTATTAAAAATCCTACAGTTTATGGAACCTTTAATTATTATACTTATAAAGGGGTTGAATATGATACATTAAATCATACAGTAGATATAAATTTATGGCAAAAATATGAAGTGGTCCAGATGATTGGACAACAGAAGTACAAAGAAAAAAAGCTAATGCACTAGCACAAAAACTATCTAAAGTTCCTTTTTTAGCGATCAAGGATTTAAAAATTATTTAAATTCGCGAAAAATTACTAAAGTAACTTCTGATACATATAAAAATTATTTAGAAATTATAAAGGGGGCTATATGATGTCAAGTAAAATATTTAAGAAATGGTATGAAATAAATATTTATCTTATCATACTGTTTTCAATATGGATATATCTTCTAATGAACGGGGTTTTATTTGTACCTTATAAGTATTATTATTACTCTACAGCTGTTGAAAATACAAGTATCTATGACATAGAGATTCTTAATAAAAAAATTTTTTTGAGTATCTTTGATGACAGCCGTTCTGCCATTCCATTTAGAAATAGACAGGCAATGACATTAGAAACTTTGATAGACAGGGAAACTGAGAAAATAAAACTGATATCAATTGTTATACAAGGTGAAAGAGGAAATAAGATATATGAAAAAAATTTTAATGAAAAAATTTTAACATTGAAAAAATATATTTTAGAAAACAATGTATCAAATAAAGAGAATGGACAATATAAATATGACCTCATATTCAAAAATAAAAATTTAAAAGCAAGATGGAATAAATTTATAAAAGTGAAAGTAACATTTGAAAGTGGGGGAGAAATTTTTACAAAAGAATTTAAATTAGATAGAAAAGTTAATGAAAATACAGTTGTGATAATCAATTAGAAGGATTGTGGTAGGAATGATACAGAAATTAAAAAAAATTTTATTTGGTATATCAGTTGGATTCATGATATTTTTTGATTTGTTATTATTAGTTTTAATAGGCTACTGGTTTTATTTTGAATATTTTTAATAATTTATTATTTCAATATTATATTGGAAAATTAAAAAAGGAAATGGAAGGTATAAAAAAACTTAGTGGAAAAGATAGAGAAAAGAAAATCAAAAATATACTGGAGAAGAAATGAAGAAAGAGGAAATAAAGAAAAAATTCTTAAACAAAAAACATATAGAAATGTTTTTATTATTGGATATTACATTTTTTATTAACTATTTATTTGATACTTATATTAATGATTTTAGAATAGTTTTAATATTATGGATAATATTTAAAGTAATAAATTTTATTTGTTATATCTACTATTTCTTATTTCTTTTATGTGTAGAAATTTTTATAAAAAATGAAAAGATAAAAATTATAATTGAAAAAATATCTACATATTTGTATTTTATAGTTAGCATTAAAATATTATTTTTTATCTATAAAATGTATTTTTTACCTGTTGGATAAAAGGAGACTATGTATGAATTATTTTGATATACTGTTTTTTAGTAATATATTTTTTTTTGAATACTATACAAATTATGGATTTTCAAATTTATTAGAAAAATATTTTCTAATAAATTTACCGTTTTTTATAGTAGTATATCTTTTAGCTTTATTAGAAAAAAGGATGAAATATCAATTAAAATATATGAAGTTTATAATATACACGATGTTTATTTCAATTTTGTTAAATATTTAAAATTTATAATAACAAAGTTGCTATAGCAGCAGACATAAGCGGATTTTATGGAAGTGAATACTTCCTTGACAGGGCAGGATTTAAGGAGGACTGGAACAGGACAAAGCTTCTAGGGGATGCATACTATGAAAGCCTGCTTGTAGAACAGATGCTTACTGAAAAACTTGGGACAAGATATATAAACGGAATGTCAGGAAGCGAACTCATGAAGAGCCTGATAGACAATGCCGTCAGTGCAGGGAAGGACCTGAATCTTGGACAGGGGGTGGCACTTACAAGGGAGCAGATAAACGGACTGAAAAATGACATACTCTGGTATGAATATCAGACAGTAAACGGAGTAAGAACACTTGTGCCTAAGATATACCTGTCAAAGGCGACGCTTGAAAGACTGGAAACAGACGGAAGAAGCAGAATATATGGAACAGACTTTACTGTAATAAGTTCAGGAAAGGAAATAAACAACAGGGGACAGAAGATAGGAAGCGATACGGGAATTACCCTGATAAAGGGAAGCAGGGTAACGAATGAAATGCTTGCAGGTGAAAGAGGAGAAATAGCAGGAAGGCAGATACAGATAGAGGCATCTGTCGGAAATATAGAAAACATAGGCGGAAAGATATCAGGAGAAGAGATAAACCTCATTGCGAAGAAGGGCAACATTGTAAATGACGGAGTGAAGCAGAGAAACGGATATCAGATTGATAAAAACAATCATACACAGTATGAGACTGTGTCCAATGTAGGAGAAATAACAGGAAACAGTGTATACCTTGAAGCAAATGACTACAATACGACAGGAGGGGCACTTCTTACAAAGAACCTTGCCCTGAACCTTAAGGGGGATATAAATGCCGATGCTATGGAACTTAAGGGGAATGACAGGTTCGGAGACAGCAGGAACTATCAGAAGTACAGCTCAAAGGAACATGTAGGTTCGGCAATAGTGACAGAAAAGGTTACAGGAACTGTGGGTGACATAAACCTTAGAGGTTCCGCATTCATAGCTGAAAACGGTGACAAGATAAATATAGGTAATGTAAGGGTGGAGTCTGCAGTAAATGAATATGACACTGAAAGCAGAAGCAAAAGCAGGGGCATGCTTTCAAGCAGAAAGAGCTATACAGAAAGCCATACGGAAGAAAATGCCGCAGGGAACTTTAAGATAGGGTCAAATGCCCATATATCAGGGACAGTTACATCAGTTGGAAGTAATGTATATCTTGGAGAGAATACCTATGTAGGTGGAAAAGTTACTACGGATTCAAGACAGCTCCATATGGTCTTTGTTGCTAGAATAAATTAAAAAAGAAAACTTGGCATCAGACAGTCTGAAAAATTCCAGGCTGTCTGTT
>ERZ773087.820-NODE-820-length-21938-cov-14.151442_pt1 | contig 21938 bp, 13 predicted proteins | sample MGYA00511375_ERZ773087 | MGnify/ENA primary metagenome ERZ773087 (study PRJEB29015, sample SAMEA2737995) | human oral metagenome | biome: human oral; feature: human-associated habitat; material: dental | place: China | collected 2063 ...
AAAGAAGGAAGAGCTCAAAACAGAAGAGTTGAATTCAAGTTAGTTCAAAGAGAAAGTACTCCAGTAGCAAATGAAAATAAATAGGGGGCCAACATGGGTAACAATAATCTGTATAAAGTAGAAAATACTTTACGTTCAATAGCAAAGAGATATAAAAGTGTAAAATACTCACTAGGATTAGCAATATTATTCTTAATGATGGGTGTTAGTGCATTTTCAGAAGAAGTTGTAGCACAAGAAGCAGTGGCACAACAAGAAGTAATGACAACTGAGCAAATAGCAACATCAAAAGAAAATTTAAGAAATTCAGTAGGAAGTTTACAATCAAAGATAGATGCTGCAAGAGCAGAAAATGAAAAAGGCTTAGCAGGATTAAGATTAGAATTAATACAATTAATGGAACAAGGAGATCAAGTGATTAAATCACCTTGGACTTCTTGGCAATTTGGAATGAGTTATATGTATAGCCATTGGGGAGCTGCATATAAAGGAAGAGGAGACAAAAAGAAAAATCAATTATTGGCAAGAGATGCTTCTGAAGATCCTTTAGCAAGATTTACTGCAAGTTCAGTAAGTAATAGTTCTTATGGAACAACAGATTTAGCATTAGTAAGTGAACCACCTGCTGAAATTGAAGTAAGTGCAGGAATAAGACCAAAGGATGTAAATAAACAAGCACCTACTTTTTCACCAAAAGCACCACCAGAAGATTTACCACAATTTAATCCTAAGATAATACAACCTCCAAAGGCTCCAGATGCTATAACAGTTACACCACCTAATATAATACCACCAACTTTATTAGGAGGAGGAGCAAATCCTGTTAATGGTATATATCGTTGGTTTGGAGGAGTTGGAAATAATGGAGCTCAAAATAACTATGGGGCTATTTCACAAGTTAGCTTAACTAAAGGGACTTTTGACATCACTGGAAGTGTAGTAGATTATTATAATGGGAATATGACTGTTAATGTAAAAAATTATGATGCTACAGCATATACAGGAATAGTTCCTAGTGGAAGTAAACCAGCTAATGGAACCTATAATCTAAATGCAAGATTTTTTAATACCTTGTTAAATGTTCCTTATTCTGAATTTGGAAAAGATGTTGTAATTAATTATAATTTTAATAAAGGTGCTGGTGGAGACGAAGGGGCTGTCATTAATTTAGAAACAGAAGGGATTGTTAATGGAAAACTTGACAATTATGCACCTAACTATATCACTCAAGAGAAAAAAGCAACATTAAAGAAGTATCAATCTTATTCTGGAATAACAGGAGATGATAATGGGGCAACTGAACTTTTATTCATTAATAAGGGAACAGTTAATTTATTGAGTGAAAATGCAATTTATTTATTTACAACAACTCATACTCAAGGAAGTGATCGTACAAACTATATTGATAATGAAGGAACTATAAATGCTAAAGGTAAAAATTCTGTTATTATAAAACATACGCCAGATACATCAGAAGGAAGAGGATGGATTTATTCAAATAGCAAAAATAGTAAAATGTATGCCGATGGAGAAGGTTCTATGGTAATGGGGTGGGCATATACAAATTTACAATATGGAAGAGCAGCTTTTGTAAATGAAGGAACTATCCAAGTAAGAGGTAAAAAAGCAATAGGAATTTTCATGGCATCTGATAGTGGAAACTCAAAAATGGCTCCTGGAAGTTCAGTATATCTAACTAAAGCGATAGATTTGTTAGGAGATGAATCTATTGGTTGGGTATCACAAAATACAGGTATAGATGGAGATACTAAAAATTTAGTTCAATTTAATATAGGTAAAGAAGTTCAAATTGCTTCAATAGGAAATAGTTTAACAGAGGCAACTAAAACTGAAAAAGCAATAGGAATTTTACAAGATCATGCTAAAAAGACAAATACAGCAGCTGTTATTGAAATAGGAGAACATACTAAGGGAAGTATGGGGATTTATGCAAGACAAGGTGAATTAAATATTACAGCACCAGCAGCTAGTTCAGGTATTAGTTCAAGTAAAATAGATTTACAAGGTGGAAAAGATAATATTGGAATGGTAGCAACAGCCAATGCAAAAGTAAATTTTGATGGAGAAGCTAAAATTAGTGGAGGAGAAAGTCAAAAATTAGCTTTAGCAGAAGCAGGAGGAAAAGTTAATCTTAAGGGAGCTGTTACTGCTGGAAGTGCTTCTAATTTTATAAAAAATTCAGTCACTTTGTATGCAACAGGAAATAATTCTGAAGTAACACTTACTAAACCAGAAAAGTTTTCATCATACCTATCAGAAAATTCGGTAGCTGCTTATGCTAAAGATAAAGGTAAAATTAATATGAATAATACAACTCTTCCAACAACTCCTAATATAAATATTAAGAGTACATCTAATAAAGGAATGGGATTGTTTGCAAGTAATGGTGGAGTAATCAATGCTCAAAAACATTATATGAAAGTAGAAAATGGAAGTACAGGAATATCATCTGTTGGTACAAATGGTGGAGTAGATTCTAATGTAGATTTTAATGGTGGAAAACTTGATTATAATGGAGAAGGTTATGCTCTTTATGCAAAAGATGGAGGAAAAATAACATTTACTAATGGTAATCTTATTTTACGTGGAAAATCTACTGCTATGGAATTAAATGCTTCTGGAACTAATCCAATAAATATTTCAAATACTAAAATTACTGTTATGTCAAATGATGTTATAGTATTTAATATAGTAAATGCAACAGCTCCTATAAATGTAAGTAATTTGGCAGGAAATATAAGTAGCCTTGTTGGAACAGGAGTTGATGTTTCTGCTGGAACTGAAGGTGGACAAACATTTAATAAATATAAACTTGCTGCTTTAGACGGTGGAACAATGAATATAGATGTTGATGTTAATAAAGCAGATGGTCCAACAACTGTTAGTGGATATTATTTCCAAAGATTTTTAGGACAACGTTTAAAAACAAATGTTAATTCAAATGTAACTGCTAGATTAACAACAGCACAAGCTGATGACTTATATAAAAGTCAAGTAGTTGCAATAGAAGCTAACTCAAGTAAAAATGCTAGTACTAATGCAGAAACTCAAGTTAATATTGCAGCAGGAAAAACAATAGATGTTGCAAGAACAGATGGAACAGATAAAGGTGGAGTTGGAGTATTTGTTAACTATGGAAAAGTAGATAATAAAGGAACTATTTCAGTTGAAAAAGATTCTACTGCTAATAGTGATGGTGTTGGAATATATTCTGTAAATGGTTCAGAAGTTACAAATGAAGGAACAATAGATGTTGGTGGAAAGAATGGAATAGGAATATTAGGTATAGCGTATAGAACAGATGCAGCAGGAAATCCAAAAGTAAATGAATTTGGAGGAAAACCAGGAGAAGGAAAAGTGACTATTTTAAACAAAGGAAAACTAACTTTGAATGGTGAGGGAGCAACTGGAATATTTGCTAAAAATAATAAAGCAGGTTCAAATGCTACAAATGCAACTGCAACAAATGATACAGCAGGAAATATAACACTATCTGGAAATAAAGCTGTTGGAATGTCAGGGGAAAAAGCAACTTTAACAAATACAGGTACAATAAATATTCAAGGACAAGAAAGTACAGGAATGTTTGCTAAAGATTCTTCTGAAATGACAAATAATGGAACAATTAATTTAGTAGATTCAACATCAGCAGATAAACCTAATATAGGTATGTTTACTAAAGATAAAAATACTGTAATCCATAATAACAAAGATATAATAGGTGGAAATAACACTTATGGTATTTATGGTAAAACTGTAAATCTTGGTGCAACAGGACAAATAAAAGTTGGAGATAATTCAGTAGGAATATTCTCTAATGGTGAACATACAGCTGGTTCAACTCCAACTATAGATTTAGCTGCAAACTCAAAAATAGAAGTTGGTAAAAATGAAGCAGTAGGAGTATTTACTACAGGAGAAAATCAAGTTATAAAATCAGAAGGAGATATGAAAATAGGAGATGGCTCTTATGGATTTGTAATAAGAGGAAAAGGAACTAAATTATTTACTCATAATCCAAGTGGAGTTACATTAGGAAATGATGCAGTATTTGCATATTCAGCAGATAAAACAGGAAATATTGAAAATAAAACAACATTAACTTCAACAGGAAGTAAAAATTATGGTTTATATGCAGCTGGAATTGTAAACAATTTTGCAGATATAAACTTTGGAACAGGTGTAGGAAATGTTGGAATATATAGTATAGGTGGAGGAACTGCAACAAATGGAAATTCTACAATTAGACCAACAATAAGAGTAAGTAAAAGTGATACAGTAAATAAATTGTATGGAATAGGAATGGCAGCAGGTTATACAGATGACAATGGAGTAACTCATCAAACTGGAACTATTACAAACTATGGAACTATTAAAGTGGAAAAAGATAATGGTATTGGAATGTATGCTACTGGAAGTGGTTCAAAAGCAATAAACCATGGTGATATAGAATTAAGTGGAAAAGGTACAACAGGAATGTACTTAGACAATAATGCTATAGGAGAAAACTATGGAACAATAAAGACAGCTCCTAATACAACAAAAGATGGTATTATTGGAGTAGTTGCAATGAATGGTGCTGTAATTAAAAACTATGGAACAATAGAAATAAAAGGTAGTGGTAATACAGGAATCTTTTTATCAAAAGGTAAAAGTGAAGGAACTGTTCCTCAAGATTTAGATGGTTCAAAAGGATTAGAAGAAAAGAAACAATTACCAACAGGTAAGAAAGTATCTGGAATAGATATTAATGCTCCTGGTGATGGAACAGCCACAATCAAGAGAAATGGAAGAGTTATAACTCCTACTTATGTAGATACAATTACAAGTTCAGCTAATGCACCAAAAGTAAGATCTGGAGCAACAGAATTAGATTTAAGAGCAGCTAATTTAAATAACATTCCATCTTTAAGTCAAGCAAGCTCAATAGGAATGTATATAGATACATCAGGAGTAAATTATACTAATCCTATTAAAGGTTTAGATAAATTAACAAACTTAAAGAGAGTAAATTTAATATTTGGAACAGAAGCAGCAAGATATACTAGTAGTAAAGATATAAAGATTGGACAAAATATCTTATCACCATATAATAAAGTTATATCAACTCTTAGTGCTGGTGGAGGTAAGAAATTTACAATAAATTCTGCTAGTTTAACATGGATAACAACAGGAACACAAAATTCTGATGATACTTTTAATGCTGTATATTTATCAAAAATACCTTATACTGCTTTTGCAAAAGATAAAGATACATACAACTTTATGGATGGATTAGAACAAAGATATGGAGTAGAAGGAGTAGGTTCAAGAGAAAAAGAATTATTTAATAAATTAAATGCTATTGGAAAAGGAGAACCTATACTATTTGCACAAGCAGTTGATGAAATGAAAGGACATCAATATTCAAATATTCAACAAAGAGTGCAAGCAACAGGAATTATCTTAGATAAAGAGTTTGATTATTTAAGAAGTGAATGGCAAACTGTAACTAAAGATTCTAATAAGATTAAGACATTTGGAACTAGAGGAGAATATAAGACAAATACAGCAGGTGTAATAGATTATAAATATAATGCTTATGGAGTAGCTTATGTTCACGAAAATGAAGATGTCAAGTTAGGAAAAGGATTTGGTTGGTATACAGGTATAGTTCATAATAGACTTAAATTTAAAGATTTAGGAAACTCAAAAGAAGAACAAATACAAGCTAAAATAGGACTATATAAATCAGTACCATTTGACTATAACAATAGCTTAAACTGGACAATATCTGGTGATATTTTTGTTGGTTATAATAGAATGAACAGAAGATTTTTAATAGTTGATGAAATATTTGGTGCAAAATCTAGATATTATAACTATGGAATAGAAGTTAAAAATGAAATAGGAAAAGAATTTAGATTAAGTGAAAGTTTCTCACTAAGACCTTATGCAGCATTGAACTTAGAATATGGAAGAACATCTAAGATAAGAGAAAAATCTGGAGAAATGAAATTAGAAGTAAAAGCTAATGATTACATTTCTATAAGACCAGAAGTTGGAGCAGAATTAGCATATAAACATTACTTTGGAACTAAAGCATTAAAAACTGGATTATCAGTGGCTTATGAAAATGAATTAGGAAGAGTGGCAAATGCTAAGAATAAAGCAAAAGTAGCAGGTACAACAGCAGATTGGTATAATCTAAGAGGAGAAAAAGAAGACAGAAAAGGTAATGTAAAATTTGACTTAAATCTTGGATTAGATAACCAAATGTATGGAGTAACAGCAAATGTTGGATATGATACAAAAGGAGACAATATAAGAGGAGGATTAGGAATAAGGGTAATATTCTAGTTGGATAAAAAAAGCCCCCAAATGTATATTTATATAGAAGTATATTTCTCAACCAAAAAAAGAAGGCTATTTAGCCTTCTTTTTACTTTAAATATCTAATAAATTAATAAATGGATAATTTTCTAAATTATCATAAAAATCTTTATTTATTCTAACTTTAAAAATTATTTTTTCTAAAAATGATTTATCAATAACTTCAGCTTCATAATTTTTTAATAATTTTTCAACTTCGCCTAATCTCTCATAAGGAATTTCAAAAATTAAATCTATTTTATCAATAAAATCAATAATTTCAGCTTCAGTTATAGTAAGTTTAGCAGTCTTAGCATAATTTCGAACTAAACCTCCAGCCCCCAATTTTATTCCACCAAAATATCTGGTAGCGATTACAACCAAATTAGTTACTTCCATATAGTTAATTATATCTCCCATAGGTTTACCAGCTGTCCCACTTGGTTCACCATCATCATCAACCTTAAAAAATTCTAATCCATTATTATTTATTTTATAGGCTGAACAGTTATGAGTTGCATCTGAATGAAGATTTTTAATATATTTTATATATTCCTCAGCTTCTTCTTTTGAAAATACAGGCTTTACATAGCCAATAAATTTTGATTTTTTTTCTTCAAATTCTATTTTACATTCTTTTTTTATAGTTTTTAATTTTTCCATATCATCTCACATTATTTTTAATAATAAAAAAGGTAACAAAAATTTTGTTACCTTAATTATATCATAGAAATAAATTTAGTTTTTACTATCTTTTATATAAGAGTAAACAGTTCTAAATACTTGACCTGTTGCACCTTTTTGAGAGTAATAAGGGTTAGCTCCACTTGCCCAAGCAGTACCAGCTATATCTAAATGTACCCATTTTGTATCATCTATAAATTCTTCTAAGAATTTAGCAGCATTTGTAGAACCACCCCATCTTACACCAGTATTTTGCATATCAGCATAAGGAGATTTTAGATTTTTCTTAAATATATCAAACATTGGCATTTGCCAGAAATATTCATTCCAGTTTTCAGAAGCTTCTATAACTTTTCTAGCCATTTTATCATCATTAGTAAATACTCCTGTAACATCTTCACCAAGAGCAACCATAACAGCTCCTGTTAAAGTAGCAGCATCTATAACTTCATTAACTTTTTCTTTTCTAACTATGTAAGTTAAAGCATCAGCTAAAGTTAATCTTCCTTCAGCATCTGTATTAGTAACTTCTATTGTTTTTCCATTCATAGCAGTTAAAATATCTCCAGGTCTATAAGCATTTGGTCCTATTGAATTTTCACAAGCAGCTACAACACAAGTTACATTCTTTTTAAGTTTCATTTTAGCAATAGAGCACATAGCTCCTATCATAGTTGCAGCTCCACCCATATCACATCTCATAGTAAGCATACTTTCAGTAGGTTTTAATGATAATCCTCCTGTATCATAAGTAAGCCCTTTTCCTACAAGTCCATAAGTATATTTAGATTTAGCCTCTCCTTTATATCTCATAACAATAACATAAGGTCTGTGATGAGCAGCTCTTGCAACAGCAAGATATGCAGTCATTCCTAATTTTTGAGCTTTCTTCTCATCTAATATTTCAACTTCAAAACCAAATTCTTTTCCTAATTTAGTTGCTCTATCAGCAAGTTCTTTTGGATTTAATACTTCTGCTTGTTCATTTACTAAATCTTTAACAATATTAGAAATTTTAGCAAGTTCATATCCTTCTATTAATTTTGGTGCTTTTTTATCAGTTAAGTAAAAAACTTCTAAAAATTCTTCTTTTTTCTTTGAAAAATATTTATCAAATTTATAGTTTATATGTTCAACTACTTCTGCAATAACATCCATATTATCTAAGTCTTTATCATCAAAACTTACGAAAACTTTTCCAGTAATATTTTTTAAACCATCAAAAAGATATTGTCTTATATTTTTAGCATCTAATTTTTTCTTTTCACCTAAACCTACAATAATAAAATCTATTACTTTTTTCTTATTTACAAGTGTCATAGAGATTTTTTCAGAAGCTTTTGCAGTAAATTTATTTTTCTTAATAACTGTTTCAGCAAGCTTTTTGCTTTCTTTATCTAAATAATCTGGTAGTACAATTTTTTCAGAAGTAGCTAAAAGTACATATTTATCATAGCTATCTTCGTATTTTTTTACACATTGAAAACTCATAAAATTCCTCCTAATAATTTAATTTTAAACATTATATTTAAAATATAACATTTAATGATTATTATTTCAACTGATTTTAAAATTTTAAGGATTTATAGAGAAAATATTGATTTGAAATAACAGTATAAAGTTTAACTAAATATAATTTAAAAAATAGTTTGACATAATAAATATTAGTATGATATATTATAGAAGATTATGAAATAAAATTAAAAAAGGAGGATAAAGAGTATTTATTGCTCTTTAAATGGTTATAATGTTTAAAAATAAGTACTTATTTATATTAGCACTTCTTGTAACAACTACTTCTTATTCAGAAAATTATATTGTAACACAAGAAAATAAAAAGGAAACAAAAGAAGTATTAAAACATGAAAAGGAAGATAGTGGCAGAATAGGCGAATTTGCAGTGAGTGGAAATGCAATTATATTTAAAGGAAATGGTTTTTTAATAAATGATGGGGTTTTAAAAGGTAGTATAAAATCAGTTGGAGAAGATACAAAAAATGAAAAATCAAAAAAGGGTGAAATAATTGTTACAGCACAGGGGAATGGAGTTTCAGGAGTAGGATATTCTCCTTATAGTAATAAAAGAGATGTGGATAAAAAAATTAATTCAATAAAAAATAGTGGATATATTTCAGGAGAAGCAAATTTAACTGGAGGAAATGCAGTAACGCATGGAGCATTAGAGGAAGTATATTCAGTTGCAAATGGAATATCTGGATTAACATTAGCTGACTTTGGAGATACTGCAACAGGTGGCAGTGGAGATAGTGGTATAGTTGATGGAGCAGGAGGAGCAAGTAGAAGTGGAAGAAGTAAATCAGTGAGTTTACTATCTACAAAAGTTTTAGCTTCTAAAACAGTAGAAAAAATTTCAGAAAATAAAATTGGTGAAATTAAAAAAACAGATCCAGCAGATTTTCATGGAAAGAATAATAAATTTACCTTGGAAGATATCGTAAATATAGGAAATATTTCAGGGAAAGCTATATTGAGAACAAAAGAAGGTTATGTAAAGCCAGATTCTGAGGCTTTTGGTGGAAATAAAGCAATGTCACCTCAATGGAGAACTATTAATGCTGTATCAACAGCAAATGGTATAGCTAATATGGCATATATAACAACAATAGATAAATATACTTATTCAGAAGATAAGGTAAATGGTTCATATATAAGAAATATAAATAACTTTGGGAATATATCAGGAGAAGCTGATGCTAAAACAGGATCACTTGCAACTTTAAATAATATAAGAGCTTATGCAACAGCAAATGGTATATCATCAGTGGCATATTCAAATAATTATGTTAAGAGTTTGACAGAAGCTACTATTGATAAAGTAAATAATAGTGGAAATATATCAGGAAAATTAAAAGCAGAAGTTGGGCATAATACTTCAAGAGGAATACATGAATATTCACAAGCTCTTGTAACAGGCTCAGCAAATGGTATATCTGTATATAGTAGATCTAGTAATGGGCAAATGAAAAATTCAAGAGCAGTGTTAGGAGAATTATCTAATACAGGTTCTATATCAGGAGATTTATATGCAAGAGGCGGTTCAGGTTATGGAGAGGCTAGAGCAGATATAAAATCTTCTGGTAATGGTGTGGCGGTTTACACAGAAAGCAGTGTTAAAAAGGAAACTAAAATTGGAAGTATAAATAATCAAGGTATGATTACAGGAAAAGCTGTTGTCTATGGTGGAAAAGATAAAAGAGCTATGAATGATAAAGAATTAAAAGATAAAATTTTCCATGTACCTTTAACAAATAATATTTCAGGATTTTCATTACCAGAAGAAGATGTAGAAGATGATAAAGCTGCTGTTGCTGAAATGAGAAAATATGAAAAAGAAAAAGCTAATGAACTAGAAAATAATATAGCAAAATATCAAAAATTAGTAGGAGATAAAGAAAAAGAAATATTAGCAAAAAGTCCTAAAAGTCCACAGTTAAGTGAACAGGATAAAATAAATAGAGATAACATTTTTAAAAAATATATCAATGATGAAATAAAAGAACAACAAGATTTAATATGGAGTGGATATACTAGTAAAGTAGTAGAAGATGCTAAAAGAAGAAAAGCTGAACTTGAAGAACTTAAATCTGCTGCAACAGATGAACAAAAAAATCAATTTTTAGAAGAATATAAGACTGAATTAGAAAAAAGATTATTAATACCTAGACTTCAATCATATGTAAAAAATAAAATAAATGATAAACTAAAAAAGATAAATGAAATCCTAGAAAAAAATAAAAATAAAAATATTCCTGATAGTCCAGAAATATTAGCTTTAAAAGAAGAAAAAAAGAAGTTAGAAGGAGATTTAGCTAATCTTTTAAAAGAAAAGAAAGATATAGAAAATGATCATATAGCAGCTAATGTCAACACAGTAACTGGAATGGAAGCTAGTGGAAATGGGATATCTATAAATGATGGAAGCCAGACTGGAGTTGAACTTGGAAGTTTTAAAAATAGTGGGGTAATAAGTGGAGAAACAGAAATACATCATGGAAATTCTCAAAGAAAATATACAAGAGTAGCTCATAAAAATAGTGGAGCAGGTGTTGCTGTTGGGGGAGATGTATTAAGTAAAATAGAAAATACAGGTATAATTTCTGGTACAGAATTTGCTTTATTAGCTAAAGGAAGTAGAAGTGATGCCTATGGTTTAAAGAAAGAAGATATAATTTATAAATCTGGTTTTAAAGGTGGAGTAGATAACTATGGTATCTTAGCTGGAAGAATAATTATAGGTGGTTATCAAGCTGCCCATACAGGAACTCATGGGGAATGGGGAGCAATAGAAGAAGATTATGCTTACTTTGAAACTATATACAAAGATGAAAAACACTATAATAATAAAGGAATATTTTTAGTTCTTGATAGAAATGGAGAAGTAAAAAAAGTTATAGGTAAAAATGAAGATGCAACTCATGATGGTAGAACAGTTAAAAATGTTTTAGATAAAGATAGCACTTATGAAGGAGATACAACTAACAAAATTATAAATGGTGTTGGAAAAGATGGAGTTGTAATAGCAAAAGAAAACCAAGATAGAAATATTGATAATAGCATAGTTAATGGTTTTAAAACAGCAGTAAAAGTTGAAGATAGAGGAGTAGCTAGAATTTCAAATTCAACTATTAATGCTAATGGTTTTGGAAACTCTTATGCAATTTTAGGAGATAAAGGAGCAAACAAAGTTGAAATAATAGGTAAATCTATTATAAATGGAAAAATTGATTTGGGTGCAGGTGATGACACACTAACTATAAGTGGAACTTCAAAGTTAAATAGGGAAGTTGATTTAGGAACAGGAAATAATACATTAGCATTTGGAAAAAAAGAAAACACAACAATAAGTACATTATCTTATTCAACATTTGGTACAAGTTCAACAAATACTTCTGTATTTAATGGAACAGTAAATAATGCAAATAAAGTTGAAGTAAATGAGAATACTGCCTTTTCTTCAAGTTCAAGAATAAATGGAGTCAATGAATTAAATTTAGCTAATGGAAAAATATTAGATTATTACTTTGTTGATAAAGAAAATCAAGCATTTGCAGAGTTAGCAAAAAATAATAGAAATTTAAAAGTTAATGGAAGTGGAAAAGTAAATCTTGTACCTATTGGAAATAAGGTTCAAATTGGTTATGAAAAAGATTTATTAGGTTTTACTTTTGGTAACAACCTATTAAAACCAAATAATAATGGAGGAAACAACAATTCTGGTAATAATAATCCAGGTAACAATGGCAATAATGGAAATAACAATAATCCTGGAAATAATGTACCTGGCAATAATGGAAATTTCTTTATTGATCCAAGACTTACTCCATTTGAAAAATATTCAAAGGGTGCCTTTGATGCTTATATAGCTGATTATAAATCAACAGGAATAGATTTCTTAAAAGATTATAAGTCAAGTCAAGAAGTATTTAAAAATTATTTATATAATTTAACAAATAATAATCCAGTTGGATATTTAAAAGATTCAGCAATAGATACTATGTTGGCATATCATAAAGTAAACACTAATAATTTTGCTAAAAAGGGGCAACTTGCTGTAAGTGGTGAAACTTTTAATATTAGAAATAAATATTATGAAAATAATAAAGTTGTTTCTAATGGAGCCTCAGCAGAAATAAGTTATGGAACAAGTGATAACACTAATATAGGGCTAAATATTGGTGGTGGACAAAGTAAAGTTAAAACATCAGATGAAAATTTAAAATCAGAAGTTCTAGTGCTTGGTGTAAATGCAGAATATAAAGTTAAGAATTTCTCTTGGCAAAATGAAGTATCTTATGGAAGAATAAAACCTAAAAAATATTCAACATTGGATACATATTCTCTATACTCTCAATTAGAATACAATATTCCATTATCTGAAACTTGGACTTTAACACCAAAAGTATCTGTTTTCCTTTCAAAAGTTAAACAAAAAGAAAAGACAGTTAATAATATAAAAGTTGCAAAAGATGATGATACTTTTGTTGAAACAACTGTTGGAACAGAATTAAATAAGAAATTTATGTTTGGAAATAATGGAATAAATTTTGGACTTGGTGTTGATTATTCAATGGTTAAAGACTTAGATAATTCTAAGGCACATTTTGTAGGTGGAAGCACAGAATTTGATTTAAGAAATTATGACAGAAAAAATAGAGCCACTGCTGAAATAAAATTTGGATATGAACACAGAAGTGGAGTAACTGTTACATTTAAGTTTAGAAAAAATAAAGATGCAACAAGTTCTGGTTTTGGACTTGGATATAAGTTCTAAAAAATAAATTATAAAAAGGTATTAATGGAAAATTTTTCTATCAATACCTTTTTATTTTATAATTTTTTTAAAAGTTCTCTAAAAAGTTGTTCTTTTTCAGCTAGTATATTAAAAAAATTTTCATCAATGTTTTCAACAAGTGGGACAGCCTTTTCTAAAATATTTTGCCCTTTTAAAGTTAAAAAAACAGAATTTGCTCGTGTATCTTTAGAATGTTGCTTTCTTTCTATAAAACCATTTTTTTCAAGTAAATTTATTATTTGTGAAATAGTCATAACATCTATACCAGATATTTTTGAAAGCATAATTTGAGTAACTTCATCCTCTTTTTGCAAAAGATATGCAAGAGAAGTCAAAACAACAAATTGTGGCTGAGTAATATCTATTTTTTTTAGTTCTTTTTTTATAATGGAATGCCATTTATTGAAAACTCTCATAAATAATAAGCCTGTAGAATTTTCAGAATTATCTTTATATTTAGATGGGAACAAACAAATCAATCCTCCTCAGGTAAAATACTTTATATTTATTTTATAGTACTTTTATTTTTTATGCAAATAGTCTTATAAAAAAGATTGACTTTTTAAAATATTATAAGTATACTTATAATATATAAACTTATAATTTTTAAGGAGGAGAAAATATGGAATTTAGTTTTAAAATTAAAATTAATGCTAAAAAGGAAAAAGTTTGGAAATATTATGCTGATATCAATAAATGGTATATTTGGGAAGAAGATTTAAAAGATATAAAGTTAAATGGAGAATTTAAAACAGGAAGCAAAGGAATAATGGAATTAGAAAATATGCCTCCTTTAGAATATATCTTAACTTCTGTTGAAGAGAACAAAGAATTTTGGGATAAAACTGATATTCCTTTAGGAAGTATACATTTTGGACACGAAATTTTTGAGGAAGATAAAAATTCAGTTAGTATAAAACATACAGTAAGGCTTGAAAGTTCAATTATTAATGAAGAAAATATAGAGTTTTTAAGAGGAATATTTTCAGATGTACCACATTCAATGATGCTTTTAAAAAAATCAGTAGAGGAATAAAAATAGATATACTGCACTTAATTTTCTAGTTATTAAGCTATAAGTGCAGTTTTTATTCTTCTGGTAAGTTCATTTTAAAATTATCAAACTTTATAGCTTTTGCATAATTCTTTCCCCATAACACAAGAGATTTTAATATAGGAATTAAGCTTTTTCCATATTCTGTTAATTTATATTCAACCTTTGGAGGAACGACAGGATAAACTTTTCTTTCTATTAAATTATCTTCTTCTAATTCTCTTAATTGTCTAGTAAGCATTCTTTCATTGATAGATGGAATAAATCTTTTTAATTCACTGTGACGAGCAACAGAATTAATGTTTATATAATATAAAATAATTGGTTTCCATTTTCCACCAACTATATCCAATGTAAATTCAAAAAAACAATTATATTTTTTATTTTTATCCATTCTACTCACCTCTTTATATATTTTAATATTTATTGATAAAAAAGTAAATATGGACAAAAAAGACTGTACTTTACAAAAATAGGACATATAGTTATACTTCAATTAAGAATTATAAAAATTTATAAGTAGGAGGGATATTATGAAAAAAGTACTTATAGTTGGTGGAGTTGCAGGAGGAGCTTCAACAGCAACAAGACTTAGAAGATTAGATGAAAATTTAGAAATAATTATATTTGAAAAGGGAGAATATGTATCTTTTGCTAACTGTGGATTACCTTATCATATAGGAGATGTAATACAAAATAGAGAAAGTCTTTTAGTTCAAACTCCTGAAAGTCTTAAAGTAAGATTTAACTTAGATGTAAGGGTAAATAGTGAAGTAATTGAAGTTAATGGAGAAGATAAAAAAGTAAGAGTTAAAACTAAAAATGGAGAAGAATATGAAGAAAATTTTGATTTCTTAGTTTTAGCTCCAGGTGCAAAACCTCTTTTTCCAGCTATAAAAGGAATAGAAAATAAAAAAATATTTACACTTAGAAATATAAATGATATGGATAAGATAAAATCTGAAATTAAAAATAATGCTATAAAAAAAGCAGTGGTTGTTGGTGGAGGTTATGTAGGAATTGAAACTGCTGAAAATCTAAAACATTTAGGAATAGATACAACATTAGTTGAAGCAGCGCCCCACATCTTAGCTCCATTTGACAGTGAAATTTCAAATATTTTAGAATATGAACTTGTAAATAATGGAATTGAGCTAATGACTTCAGAAAAAGTAGTTGAATTTCAAGAGGATGCAAATAAAATTATTATTAAACTTGAAAGTGGAAAATCTGTTACAACAGATATGGTAATATTGTCAATAGGAGTTAGTCCAGATACTAAATTTTTAGAAGGTTCAGGAATTAATTTAGGAGAAAGAGGACATATACTTGTCAATGAAAATTTAGAAACTAATATAGATGGAGTGTATGCTTTAGGAGACAGTATTCTTGTTAAAAATTATATAACAAATCAAAATGTTGGAATTCCACTTGCAGGACCTGCTAACAGACAGGGAAGAATAGTAGCAGGGAATATAGTAGGAAGAAATGAAAAATATAAGGGAAGTTTAGGAACTGCAATTATTAAAATATTTGAATTAACAGGAGCTTCAACTGGATTAAATGAAAGAAGTTTAAAACAATTAAATATAACTTATGAAAAAATATATTTACATCCTAATAACCATGCAGCCTATTATCCAGGAGCAAGTCCTATAAGTATAAAGGCTTTATATAATAAAGAAAATAGACAAATATTGGGAGCTCAAGCTGTTGGAATAAGTGGAGTGGATAAATTCATAGATGTAATGGCAACAAGTATAAAATTTAAAGCTACTATAGATGATTTAGCAGAATTAGAGCTTGCCTATGCTCCACCTTTCTTATCAGCAAAATCACCAGCTAATATGGTTGGTTTTATTGGACAAAATATAGAAGATGATTTATTGGAGCAAGTCTTTATGGAGGATTTAAAAAAGTATGATGAGAAGAAAACTATAATTTTAGATATAAGAGAAGAATTAGAATTAATAGGTGGAAAATTTGATAATAGTGTAAATATTCCTTTAAGTGAGCTTAGAAAAAGATATACTGAACTTCCAAAGGATAAAGAAATCTGGACATATTGTGCTGTTGGATTGAGAGGCTATATAGCAACAAGATTTTTAAGTCAGAAAGGATATAGGGTAAAAAATTTAGCTGGTGGAATAAAAAGTGAAGAAAAAGTAATTGTAAACACTCAAAAAGAAAGCTCTTTGACTAAAGAAGGTAATAGCAATATTGAAAAAGAAGAAGATTACTTAGATTTATCGGGACTTTCTTGTCCAGGACCACTTGTAAAAATAAAAGAAAAGATTGATAAATTAGGAGAAGATGAGAAATTAAAAGTAAAAGTATCAGATCCAGGTTTCTATAATGATATTCAAGCTTGGAGTAAAGTTACAAAAAATTCTCTTTTATCTTTAGATAAAAAAGATGGATTGACTTATGCCACTCTCCAAAAAGGACAGACTTCAAAAGTTATAGAGAAAAATCAAGAAAATGTAATAATTGAAGATAATTCAAATATGACAATGGTAGTTTTTAGTGGAGATTTAGACAAGGCAATAGCAGCATTTATAATAGCTAATGGAGCTCTTACTATGGGTAAAAAAGTTACAATGTTCTTTACTTTCTGGGGCTTATCTATTTTAAAGAAAAAGAATTTAGCTAAAAAAAGTTTTATTGAAAAGATGTTTACTATGATGTTACCTAAAAATAGCCAAGATTTACCAGTATCAAAGATGAATTTCTTTGGAATTGGTGCTAAGATGATAAGAAGTGTTATGAAGAAAAAGAATATTATGTCATTGGAAGAATTAATTAAAAAGGCTATAGATTCAGGAGTGAATATAACTGCTTGTACTATGTCTATGGATGTTATGGGGATAAGTGAAGAAGAATTAATAGATGGTATAAATTATGGTGGAGTGGGACAATATTTAGGAGAAGCTGAAAAATCAAATAATAATCTATTTATTTAATATTTTAAAAAGGAACTGTTAGAGACTTATGAATGAAATAAGTCAATTTGTAACAGTTCTTTTATTTATTAGTTGCCATAAAAAAGATAAAATGTTATCATTAATATATAAAAAATAAAGGTGATATTATGAGAGAAAATTATATAAATTGGGACAGTTATTTTATGGGAATAGCCATTTTATCTTCTATGAGAAGTAAAGACCCTAATACACAAGTAGGAGCATGTATAGTAAATGAAGATAAAAGAATAGTTGGTGTAGGATATAATGGTTTACCAAAAGGTTGTGATGATAAAGAATTTCCTTGGGAAAGAGATGGAGAATTTTTAAATACAAAATATCCTTATGTTTGCCATGCAGAATTAAATGCTATATTAAATAGTATAAAGTCTTTAAAAGATTGTATTATTTATGTAGCACTTTTTCCTTGTCATGAATGCACTAAGGCTATTATTCAAAGTGGTATAAAAGAAATTGTATATTTATCAGATAAATATACAAATACTGATTCTAATAGAGCTTCAAAAAAAATGTTAGATGCAGCAGGTGTAAAATACAGAAGATTTGAGCCAGATATAGAAAAGTTAGAAATAAATTTTGCTAATATTGAATAGAGGGATAATATGATAGAAATTTTAAAAGAAACAGTTGTCTTTAATGGTATAGATGAAAAAACCATAAAAAATATTTTAGAAAAAAACAAGTATGAAATAAAAAAATATTCTCCTAATGAGTCAATAGCTTTTAGAGGTGATGAAGTAAGAGGACTCTATATAATATTAAAAGGTACTTTAACTACTGAAATGCTTACAGAAGAAGGCAATGTTATAAAAATTGAAGAATTAGTTCCAAGTGATGTAATAGCATCAGCCTTTGTATTTGGTAAAAAAAATAGTTTCCCTGTTGATTTAAATGCAAAGGATGAAGCAGAAATACTTTTTATAGAAAGAAAAGAATTTTTAAAAATATTATTTTCAAAAGAAAAAATTTTAGAAAATTTCTTAAATGAAGTTTCAAATAAAACTCAACTTTTAACAAGTAAGATATGGAATAGTTTTAATAATAAAACTATAAAGAAAAAATTTTGTGATTATGTAAAGAAAAATCAAAAAAATAATTTATTCTCTATACAAAATTTAGGAGCATTAGCAGAATATTTTGGAGTAGAAAGACCTTCCCTTTCAAGAGTTTTGAGTGATTTAGTAAAGGATGAAAAATTAGAAAGAATAGGTAGAAATAAATATAAGATATTGGATAAAGATTTTTTTGAAATTTAAGAAAATATGAAAAAATAATTATAAATAATATATTGTACAGGAAGGAGGATTGTATTGCTTTTTCCAATTGATAGATTACAATTTATTGATAATACTTTAATTGCATATGAATTTATTGATATTTCTGATAAAAGATTAAATAAAGATGGAAATAACCATAAATTTATGAGATTTAAAATTAATTATTTGAGTGAAACCTTTAAAGATAATTTTTACTTAATACAATATAATATAGATGAAGATATATATTGTATTGGAAAACAGCATATAAAAATGAATAAAGATGAATTTAAGGAGTGGTTTATAGAAAAAAATAATTGCTCAAATATTTGTGCTTCATCACTAAATAGCAAACCTCTAGGTTCAGCAACTTCAAATTTAGGGGATCCATATGTTCAAAAAATATTACAAGAAATTTATAAAGAAAAAAATGAATTTAAAAATGTAGATTTTTTCAATGATGATAATGGATTAATGCTAGTTCAAAATATTCTAAATGGTGAAAATACCTATGGTTTTGATTTTGACTTATTTGAAAGTTCAGAAAATATAGTTATTGAATTTTTAAAAAGGGATAGTTCATTTACAACTAACTTAACAGCTCATCCTAATAGATATTTACAAAATTATCATAAATTTCTTAGTTTATGGAATGCAGCAAATTTAATAAAAAAGGAAGAAACAAATTTATTTTTAGTAAATTATAGTGATGATCCTAAAGAAGCAATAAATCTAATAAAAGTATTAGAATTTAATAAAGAAGCTTCTTCTGAAAAGGTTGGAATAATCTCAGATATTAGTTATCAGTTTTCTGGTTATTTTGAATTTCTAAATTGGTTAAAAAAATTGAATAATAATGCTCAAGAGGCTTTAATTACTTTGGAAAATTTTCCTAAAGAAATTAGAAATAATGACTTTTGGAAAGGCTTTGGAGATGGAAAGAGTAGTAGTGCAAAAGAAATAAAGAAGAGAATTGGAAAAAATTATCAGAAATATTAAAAGTTTCAGATAATGCAGAAATTATTCTATCTTTTCTTATTAATTTACTCAAAAAACTGTACATCCAATCTTATGTCTAAGATTTTAAGTACAGTTTAATTTTTATTATTGATTTGTGACAGTTTTTTAAAAGTTTATCTTATATTTTTAAATCTCCTACTTTTATATAGCCTTTTTTCTTTAATATTTTATAAATAATAAAAGTTAAAATTGCAGGCAATAAGAAATGTAAAATTATCATAGTTGGTAAATAAGACATTCCATTTACAGAAAATGAAGCAATCTGTCCAACAAGTCCACTTGTTCCCATACCAGAAGCAATGCTATTTGAAGATAATTTAAAAACTGTTGTAGAAAGTACACCTAAAATAGCACTAGAAACTATTGGAGGTATCCATATAATAGGATTTTTAATTATATTTGGAATTTGTATCATAGAAGTACCAAAACCTATTGAAAATACAGTTCCTAAATCATTATCGTCATAAGACATCACAGCAAAACCTATCATTTGACAACAACAACCAGTTAAAGATGCCCCTGCTGCTAGTCCACTTAATCCTAAAGAAATTCCTATTGCGGCTGAACTTATTGGTAATGTTAAAATTATTCCCATAATTACAGACATAGTAAGTCCCATCAAAATAGGTCTAAGTTCTGTTGTCTTATTTACAATAACTCCAATTTCAGAAATAACAGCAGAAATATATGGAGCAAAGAATTTTCCAAGTAAGCAACCAAAAATTATTGTAGTCATAGGTAGAAGTATTATATCAAATTTTGTTTTTCCTGCTATTTTCTTTGAAATAAGTAGCCCAAAGATAACAGAAAAATAAGCTCCCATTGGTTCCCCAACTTTTAGAATGGCTTGTCCATCTACAAAGTTAATACTTCCTGCACCATACATTCCTGTTATAGCAGAAGATATTAATATTAAAACAGGAGATTCTAAAGCATAAGCAACTCCAACTCCTATTCCTGCACCCATTAAAAGTTGTGAAAAGCCTCCTAAATATATTAAAAACTCTATATTAAAAAGAGTTCCAATTTGTTTTAAAATAAGCCCAACTATAAGTGATGAAAATAACCCAAATGCCATACCATTTAAACTTTTTATAAAAAACTTTTTCATAATTCTCTTAACTCTCCATTTTCATAATAAAATTCTTCAATATTACCATCTTCATAGTAATAAACAGCTTTTCCTTCTAATTTATCATTTAGATAGTTTAATTCCATTTTTATAATATGTTATCAGTTTCCCTTGTTCTACTATTATATAAAACTCTTTTTACATTTTCACCATCAATAGTTGAACTATCTACTTTAGATTTTCTACTAAATAACATTCTAAATAATAGTATTAATAGTTTTTTCAATTTTATGTCTCCCTAGATAATCTTTATAATTATATCATAAAATAAAAATTATGTTTAAAAAATTTTATAAAATTGTATAAAATTAAATACTTTCTTTCTGAAACTCCATATTCTTCAATAATAATAAAATATAAATATTATAAAAAGATATTGACTTATGTATTGTTTGGATATATAATAACACAAACAAATTGAACTGGTATACAAAAGAACAGTTTTTATTATTAGGAGGAGGTATATATGAAAATGAAAAAAATTTTATTTAGTCTATTAGCAGTATTTATGTTAGTAGTTGCAGTTGCTTGTGGGAAAAAGGAAGCACCTACTGAAGATGCTAATGCACAACAACAAGGTGCAACAACAGAGGCAACACAAAATTATCATATAGGAATTGTAACTACATCAGTTTCACAATCAGAAGATAATTTCCGTGGAGCAGAAGCAGTTGCAAAAAAATATGGTTTAAGTAATGAAGGTGGAAAAATTACAATAGTAACTGTTCCAGATAACTTTATGCAAGAACAAGAAACAACAATTTCTCAAATGGTTTCTCTTGCTGATGACCCAGAAATGAAAGCTATTGTAGTAGCTGAAGGAATACCAGGAACTTATCCTGCATTTAAAGCTATAAGAGAAAAAAGACCTGATATTTTATTATTTGTAAACAATACTCACGAAGATCCAGTACAAGTAAGTACAGTGGCAGATGTAGTTGTAAACTCAGACTCAGTTGCAAGAGGATATTTAATAGTAAAAACAGCTCATGATTTAGGTGCAACTAAGTTTATGCATATTTCTTTCCCTAGACACTTAAGTTATGAAACAATTTCAAGAAGAAGAGCAATAATGGAACAAACAGCTAAAGATTTAGGAATGGAATATATTGAAATGTCAGCT
>ERZ773087.822-NODE-822-length-21926-cov-10.753692_pt1 | contig 21926 bp, 24 predicted proteins | sample MGYA00511375_ERZ773087 | MGnify/ENA primary metagenome ERZ773087 (study PRJEB29015, sample SAMEA2737995) | human oral metagenome | biome: human oral; feature: human-associated habitat; material: dental | place: China | collected 2063 ...
CAGCCTGGTAGCTGCTCGGCAGCGCGGCGGACAGCGACAGCGGCGACTCGCCTACGGGCAGCGGCTGACTCGTTCCGCCCGGCGTCTCCCGCCACGTTGCCAGGCCATCGCGCACCCCTTGGGCGAACGCCCAGCCGATTGCGCCCACCACCGCCAGACCGATGAGGGCCAGGATCCCGATTACGACCGTCATGATGAAACCTCCGAAGATGAGAAGAGATGAGAGAAGAAGAGAAGAACGTGAGGAGAAGAAGCGCCGCCCCTGGGGCTACAGCTGCCCGATCCGTTGCCCAGCGCCCAGGGCGTACCCCGTGATGATCGCTTCGTAGAACTGAGCGCCACCGGGGGCGACGCGGGTCTGGGCTTCGGCCTGGGTGACCAGCGTGGCGATGTTGGTCAGGACCTGGGAGGTCAGGAAGGCCCGGGCCTGCTCGGCCTGGGCGGCTACTTCTGCCTGGGCGGCGACCTGCTCGATCTCCCGCCTGGTCACCCGGGCCTGGCCATTGCCCAGCACCACCCCCATCCGGGTGCGCTGGGGCGAGAAGAGACTGAGATTGGTAGAAGCCATGAAAGATGTCCTTTCGAGGAGAGAGGAAGGAAGAGAGAAAGATGACGGCTAGGGAAGCGCTCGCCTTGGAGCGGTTCCGCTGTCACCGCCTGGAATGACGCATGCGGCCCTGTGACCGCCCAAATCAGGCCATCTGCCTGCCGCACCGCCCAAAGGGCGACCTTGGTGCAGGTGTCCGGTTGATCTGGCATATCTAGGAGAACCCGCCGCCATTGGCGGTGTCGTGACAGAAAAGTGCACCGTGCTGCATCTGCGCAGCACGGTGCCAAACCGGTCGGTGAGAATAGGGGCTATGAGCACGCCCCCGGAGCCAGCCACCCCGCTACCACATGGCGTCTTCCCCATAGGCGACACCACGGATGAGGCCGAGCAGCGCGCCGCACTGGAGCAGCAGGTGCTGACCGAGCTGCTGGCCCTACGCAAGGCCTACGGGCAGCTGACAGTGCAGAAGTTCAGCACCTTCACCACCTTGCGGCAGGTATGCGGCGGCGACGACCTGCTGGACGCCTTCTTGCTGTTTCAGCGCGAGCTGGCCCGCTACCAGCACAGTGGCCGCAACGAAGCAGCCGCTGCCCTTTCTCTGTCTGCTCCGGCCGACACCGTCCTTGACCGTCTCCAGCTCACCGCCGAAGCACTCTCACCCGAGCAGGACTGGCGCGATCAACGCACCGCCCGCCGATGGAGCGACGCCGGCATGCCGATCATCGCCCGCGACCTGGTCTACTTCGCCCAGGTCGCCGGGCGACTCGGCACCGAGACACTCAGCATCCAGCTCGGCGGCGAAGGCACCAGCTTGATGGTCATCATCGACCAGATGACAAGCAGCGACCTACCTGCCAAGGCACCCCTCATCCAGGTCTGGCACTACCCCGCAAGCAACAGCCCACGAGAGATCACGCTCGATCTAGAGCAGATTGCCAGCACCCAGGTCTCACGCGACCGGCTGACCATGCGCCGCCACCGCCTCGCCCTCGACCTGCCCGACACCCAGGCTGTCGAACCAGACGACGCCGTCCTGGCCGTATCCATCACCGGCCAGGACGCCCCCATGCGCACCGTCTTCTACCAAGACCACAGCCACCTCACCCCCGGCCTCCACACCCGCATGACCACCTACCGCACCATCGTGATGGTGGAGGTAGCTAGGGATGAGGAGTGAAACCACGAAGCAGGATGCGCGATGCGTGTAAAATATCTGCATGAAGGCAGTAAAATTTAACGACAAAGGTGGAAATATCAGAGTTGCTCCTCCCGCAAGAGCAGTGGCATCATTATCTCACGAGAAGTCGGCCCCAAATAGCTATACGAACTGATGGCTGAATTTGTCGACCGGCAACAAAATTGACGTCGACTCCCCGCCGGCGTCGCTCCCCGAGGACTACCATGAGAAAAATTGTTGCTTTGATGGCGGCATGCATCTTGGCCGCATCCCTTGCAGCTTGCGATGGCACCAACAAGAAAATCAACGCCCCAGTCGAGTCTTCTGAGGTAAGCAGCAGCAACTACCAGGACATGGTATCTCAGTTCAAGGGAGCAGGGTTCACCAACGTCTCCACAAAAGAGATTGATGACCTGATCCTCGGATGGCTCACAGAGGACGGCCAGGTCGAAGAGGTTTCCATCGGCGGCAAAACATCCTTCTCCACAAGCGACACCTTCGCGGCGGACGCTCCAGTGGTTGTCAGCTACCACACCTTCCCCAAGAAGGACAAGGGGAGCACCGAATCAACACCCACTCCCGACCAACCGTCCAGCTCCCCGGCACCTCAGAGCCCCGAGCCTTCACAAGCCCCTGAACCCTCTCCATCTCCCACGGCAAGCAACGAGAACATCACGGCCCAGAACAACGAGGAGTTCCGGAACCTGATTGAGAGCCCACAACCCGATAACGCCACTGTCGAACAGTTCGTATCAAAATACAAGGGGCGCACAGTTGAGTTCGACGGAAACGTCGCTAATGTAGCTTCCCACAACGGATACAAGACGCGGTTTGACTTCCTCATCTACGCCGGAGACTACAGCACGGATTCTGCGCACGGCCCGAACTTCCAGTTCGCAAACTGCGCATATTACAACCTCCACCTCACCGGCGACAATATCCCAAACAGTATTAGCGCCGGCCAGAACTTGCACATCATCGCCAAGATCGTCGACTTCAACAGTACCCAGCAACTACTTCACCTGGAACCAATCGCCACATCGGCGCGATAGCTTTCATTCAGCCAGATTCAGACAGTTTCGCCCGGCTCAGTTGACCTGGCCGCCCGCGCTTTCGGCTATCAGCTCTCCTTGTCTGTCAAGTCGGTATCGGGTGTCGTCGGTGACGATGGTCAGGAGTGTGGGGCGCCTGGGTGGGTTGAGGCGGATGACGACGCGGTTGCTCTGGGTGACGTTAAGGAACTTGGTGACGTAGTTGACCGCGTTAGTCCGTACCTGGTCGTCGATGGTGGTGTTGTCGCCGGAGTCGTCCAGGAGGATGACTTCGGTGCCGCGTCGGCGGGCAGCCTGGGCGCTTGTCACGATGCTGGTGCCGGTGAAGAACGGCGCACGGATCTCGTCGCGCAGCTCAGCCTCGAGCAGGTAAGCCTGGCTGCGCAGTTTCGGCGTTGGTGCTTTGCCGTCGGCGATCTGGGTCAGGAGGGGTGTGACGCGTTGGCGGACAGAGGCCATGCGGCTGGTCATGATGCGGTCGGCTTCTTCGTGGGCGCGCTGCTGCGCCTGGAGCCGGGCGGTTTCTCGCTGGGTGGCGGCGATCTGGGTGGTGGCTCGGGTGGACAGGTGGGCCACACCGTGCCAGCTGGCGAGGGTGAAGTAGTGGCCGAGCATGTAGGTGAAGATCATGAAAGGCGGACGCTCGGTGGAGGTGACCCAGTAGGCGACGGCCAGTGTCGTGGCTGCACTGCCTGCCCAGGCATACACGGGGCGTCCGCGCATCAGCAGGCCACGGCTCAGATCACTACCAGCGCCGGTGCACCAGGACGCGTAGCCGGGCCAGCCTGTGGTGATGATCTGTGGGAGCACGAGAAAGTTGACCGCACCGATAACAATGACGGTTAATCGCGCCACCCAGCGCGGCAGCAAGGCATCCGGCCATTTCCTCAGCAGAAGGACAGCAGGCGGCAGCAGTGCGATGAAGCTCAGCGCAGCTGCGGGCCAGTGCCAATAGCTGTGCACGGCGCATTCGTAGACGAGCAGGATGAAATGCACCAGGGCGAGCCCTGCGGCGATGGCACGGGCACCAGGGGACTCCATGGAGGCAGACAGCGACCGCTCCCAGCTGGCTGCCTCGCTCTGGGCGGCGGCTTCGCGCTCGGGTCGTTGTCGATCGGCCCAATCCAGGACAGGTCGCCACCGTAGGGTGACGCACGCACCTTCTCCAGGTGCTGAGTCAACGGTCGCACGGCCGCCGACGTCGTGCATGCGAGCGATGATCGAGCCAGACACACCGTGCCTACCGCGCCCCGCCACAGCAGGGTCGAAGCCGCATCCGTTGTCATTCACCTCGACCGTGACGCCGCAGGCGTCGCTGGTAAGCGTCACCATGCGCGTCACCGCAGCATCGTCGCCGGCGTGGCGCAGTGAGTTACGCACGGCCTCCAGCGTGGCCTCGGTGATCGCCTGCGCTACCTCGGGCGGTATCTCGTGCTCGCGGGTGAGAACGACGTCGGTACGGATATCGCCAGCCATGACGCCAATGCGTCGGGCAACGTCGTTCAATAGCGTCCTGGCAGTAACCGGGCTGGCCACTGCCGTGCCTGCGCTGAGTGAGTCGAGCGCCTGACGGGCGCTATCGCGGAGGGCGGCCCGGTCGGGCAGGCCGTTGGCGACGGCGATCAGGGCCGAGAGGATGTGGTCGTGGATGAAGCTGTTGGCTTCATGCTGGGCTCGCGTGCTGGCCTGGTGGGCAGCAAGCTCCACAGCCTGTGCACGCTGCCGAGCGCCGCTGGCATCCGAGATCTCGGCCAGTCGGAGGAGCCAAGTCAGCGCACCGATGGTGGCTAGGTTAGTTGCCATATCGAGCATAACGTCTTCTAGCGAGACGAATTGCAGCTCACCGATCGCCATGGCATTGACCATGACCAGCAGCGGCGCCAGCGCCACCACGAACGTGAAGCGCCACCGCCTCGTTAGCACCACAGCCGCAGCCGCAGCGATGACGAAGTACCACCCCAGCATCGGGTGCATCCGCGCCAGCGCATCACCCGGCGCCGCAATCGGCAGCAGCCGGGTCGCGGCAAGGACACACGCAACGGCAACATAGACACCAAGAAGTGCTGCGAGCAGGCCGGCCAGCAACCGATCGGCTCTGCGCAGCAAGTCTCGCCGAGGCCTCCCACAGCGGCGCAGGTAGATCGTGCCCGCCGCCACGCCGGCTATCACCACCGCCAGCGCCACTATCGGCGCCAGAAGCAGGGCGACCGCAATCGGCTTCACACCCTCGGTCAAGTAGACCGTTGGGCCCGACAAAATGCCAATCTCCAGGACGCCAAGGCCGGCGAACAACGCCACCAGACGGCGGACATGCAGCCGGTACTCACCGGAGCAGCTGACTCGCTCAGCGGCCCTGCCGACGCGGTCAGTCATAGTAGCTCACCAGCCCGTCCTCGGCCGCTCGGCGGAAGAGGTCGACGCGGGTGTCCGCTGGGCGCCCAGCGGCGCGGTACTTGTCTCGGATGCGCGCCACGTAGGTATTGACGGTGTTCTTCGACAGGCTCAGGATCCGGGCCACCGTCTCAGACTTCTCACCCTCCGCGTAGTGCGCCAGGACGTCGGCCTCGATTGGTGCCAGGTAGTCGACGACGAAGTCCTCATCAGCATCCAGTGCCGCTGCCCAGTCCAAGCTCGCGCTCGGCCTGCCGTCCAGCGCGTCCTGGATCGCTCGCACCAGGTCGCTCGACGGCCCGGACTTGCGCACGATCGCCAGCACTCCCCCGGCGATCGCCTCACGCACCAGGATCGGGCTCTCCGCCGACGTATAGGCGATGACGGGCAGGCCGCGCCGCTCGATCTCGTGCAGGTTCTGCGTTGGCGTGGAGCCGTCCTCCAGCCGCAGATCCAGGATCACCAGCGCCCGGCCATCGGGCCACTCCACATCATGCAGGCTGGCGTACCAGCGCACCGACCACGGCATTCCAGCATCCTCAAACACCAGTCGGCAGCCCTTGGCAATGATGTCGTGGTCGTCAACCACAATGATCGAGCACGCCTGATCCACATTGATCTCCTCATCACGACACATGATTCAACAACGAAGCCAGCAGACGCAGCTGGCCAGCACCAGCAGACAGATTAGTTACGGAACGAAGACGTCAACACCCCCACCAGGAGAATCAGCAAACTTTCGCCAACCTTTTAGGGGCTCCAAGCGCGACCTCTCCTAAGAATGAAGCCAAAAAATCTCAGAGAGACATTTCAATCATTGACGACTCAACACCCCCACTTTGATACAGATCAATTTCTACCAATACATCGATTGACCACATTTTGAGACGAGGCACCACACCAACATCCTTCGGCGCACGCACTCACTTGACGACGGTCGCTACACATACTGCGATTATCTACTATCTCAGCAAGCATCACTTGTGCCACCCCACCAATATCCCTACTTGCCCTCCACAACGCAGGCGCGATACCACACACCAGCACCCCTAGGAAGGTCTTACTTCTCAGTCTTAACACTCATACTGGTCGATTACGCCACGGTCTCACTAATCTCGGTTTCGCCAAGCGAATGCGAGCCAGGACAGCGCCGGTGCCTGTGCGCAACGATGCGTCTACCACTCGCTTTGCTTTCCTCTCCGAATCCCGAATCGTTGAGTTAGGAACCCTAGAGATGGCATATGAGCAGACGGACGCCGTGGTCGACTACTACGAAGAGTTCGCACTCCACAGAGAAGACTCAACCCAAAAAATTCTCAAGGATCTCAAGAAGGTTCAGCGTCAGTGGCGAACGCTCGGAGTACGCAGTGGGCGAGAAGGCAAGGAAGCGAACGAGAAGCTTAGGCTCATCGAGAAGGCGCTTCAAGCATTTCAGAGCGACGAGTCACGGCACACCTACGATGAGTCGTTAAAGCAGGTTCCGAAAGTTATCAAGTCCGAAAAGAAGACTGACTGGATCAACGAGTCATGGAAGTACTACTTCGTTGGCGACAATGGTCCCGCCAAGATTGCAGCCACGAAAGCCCGCAGTGCAGAGAACGACAACCCACAATGCTACGTCGTGTCAGCGTGGGTGGAACTTGCAGAGGCATGGGGCAGTGACAGAGAGAAGCGACAAACGTACCGAAAGGCCAAGAAGTACGCCGACGAATCGTACGTCCTCGACCTGGAAAAAGAGTACGTTGCCGACGTCAATTTCGCCCGCGGAGTCTGTTTCTCAGCAATCGGGCAGCACGCCAATGCCATCGAATGCTTTCTTCGTGCTCTCCAAGAAGCCAACCCATTTGCATTTTGCGACATTGCATGGAGAGCAGCAATATCATACACAATACTCAAAGAGTACGACAAGGCAGTCGACATCTGCCTGATTGCCCTGAAAGTCGGAGCAGAAATCGACGACGATATACTCCTACACAAGGTCTACCAGTCATGTTATGCAGCCCTAGAGGCAAAGTGCCTGCACTTCCACTTCGGTGTCGATGAAATTACTCGCGCTTACGAAGAGAAGCGTCTCAAAGAGAGTGACGTTGTCAACTCCTTGAACGACTTCCGCAGCATGCGCAACCACATCGTTAACCAGAATATTCGGTCACACCTACTGTCGAAGCTATCGAGCTTCATTGAGGCGCACATCGGCCGCCTCGAGCTCATCGAACAGCGCATCACTGCAATCAAGAATGCCCCAAGCGACGAGCTCCCCAATACTGACAACCTGAGGCCTGGCGAGCCGCTAGGCGTAGCCTTCTTACTAGGGGCTCTTGTTATCGCAGCCCTTATCGCCATCACAGCCTATTCATTAGAAGACACATCTTTGTATGTAGGACTGCTTGTACCACTAAGTGGAGTAATGATCTACATCGCATCATCAACCAGCCATCAACAGGAACTTGAAAAGTACGAGAAAGCATGCCGCGATGCCTATGAAACACAGAAGCAGGCTCGGGCCGCTCAGGGGCGCGCGCGGTCACTTGGTGCCGTCGAGATCAAGGTACTTGAGGATCAGTTGCGCGGGATGAAAGCGGACATTGAATCTAACTAAGCAGTATTAAGGAATTACCAGCATGGATACACGTGTTGCTGACCAGTTGCGACTCCGAGGCGGCCACCTGGACTTTATCGGTCGTAGTCACATCTGGATCGACGATTATGACCGGGCCGACTCGGCGCAGTTTGCCCAGTTCGCCCTCGCCAATGCGCTGGCTCACACAGCGCCAGGGCAGTTGGAGGTGCTCGTCTTCGATGATGCACTCAGGGGTATCGCAGCGCCGTTCCAGGAGGTCAACAGCGGTGGGGAAAAGATTCTGCGCCACATCAACGACCTTCAGGAGCTGAACGAGACCATCAAGTACCTGCACGAACATGTGCGATCGGTACTCAACGTCATCCAGGGGCGCACGGAGAGTCTGCTGGACTTCCGCCAGCAACTCTCACCCAAGGTAGAGGGCTTCAAGTTGGTGGTCCTCTCGACGATCTACCACCTGCTAAGCGACGAGATCAGAGACAAGCTCACCGTCCTGCTCAAGGCTGGCCCGGCTGCTGGCGTCACTTTTCTCATCCACTCCATGAAACTCAAGGTCAACGAGGAGATTCTCGACCTGACGCAGCTGTGCGATGTTGATGAGCGAACGGTCTATGGCAATGACGGGGCAGTGCGGGGGCAGTTCGACCCACAAAGTACCGATGACCTCATCTCAGTCAGCCGAGACGTTGCCTCGGCGGTTGCCAATGCGCAGGTGGAGCCAGTGGCCTTCAGCGAGGTGCAGCCGCTGGACGCTCCGTGGTCGCAGTCCAGCCGGGACGGCATCAGCTTTGCAGTGGGTACCTATGGGATGTCCACCATCGAGGTCACCCTTGGCGACGAGCTCAACCAGCGCCACAACGCCCTGATCACCGGAGCGGTCGGGCAGGGCAAGTCCAACCTCATCTCGGTGGTGGTGCACTCCCTGTGCCAGCGCTACTCCCCCAGCGAGGTCGAGTTCTACATGCTCGACTTCAAGGAAGGTGTCACCCTCCAGGCCTTCGCCCCAGACCCGAGCACTGGCTCATTCCTGCCGCACGCCCGCGTGCTGGGGCTGGACGCGGACAGGGAGTACGGCGTCAACGTCCTGCGCCACCTCTTCGCCATCTACCGCCAGCGCATGGCCACCTTCAAGGCCGCTGGCGTGCAGAACATCCGCCAGTACCGCCTGGCGGATCCCGAGGCCGTCATGCCCCGCATCGTGGTGGTCATCGACGAGTTCCAGATGCTCTTCGCCGACCAAGATACCGTTGCCACGACCGCAAGTGATCTCATCGTCAAAGGTGCCCGGCTGTTCCGCGCCTGCGGCATCCACTTCATCCTGGCCTCCCAGACTATTGGCAGTGGCGGCATGCTTGGGGGCACCACTGGTCAGGCATTGTTCGCTCAAATCCCGGTACGGCTGGCTCTAAAGAACTCCCTGGCGGAGTCCCACGCCACGCTCGGCCTCAAGAATGATGCTGCCAGCCACATCAGGTCTCGGGAGGCCATCGTCAACCTCGACTATGGCGAGCTGTCCTCCAACCGCAAGACCACCATTGCCTACGCCGACGACGCCATCCTGGCCGAGTTGCGCACCGCATGGTGGCAGCAGGCCCAAGGCACCGTCACCCCACCAGAGGTCTTCGAGGGTGAGCGCCGCCTCAAGCTGGGCGACGACGCACGCTTCCTAACGAACCTGCAGAGCAGGCACGCCATGCTCGGCCGCCGCATCACCGTCGGCGTCGCGCCACTGGCAGCGGACTTCTCCACCGACGTCGGCCGCAACCTGGCCCTATTCGGCACCGGCCCAGGCCACACCATCTTGCTCAACGCTGCGCTCTCCCTCCTGCACAGCACGCCGTCCGCCGAGATCATCGTCCTCGATCTCGCCGGCGACTGGCACTCACCGGCCCGCGACAACGTGCGCAGCCCCTTCGAGCGCCAACTCACCAGGCTCGGCAGGACTTACCGCGTTGTCGACAAGCACCAAGCGGACGCACTCATCGACGAACTGGCCGAGCGAGCCGCATTCACAGCCGACGATGCCAGCGCGCCACCGGTCTACATCATCGGCTTCGGCATGGAACGGTGGCGCAGCGACACCACCAAGATCAAGACGCTCTTCGCCAACGGTCCGCTAGCTAGCATCCACCTCCTGGGCTGGTGGAACAAGTACTCCTCATTCAAAGCCATGGTCGGGCTCGGCGGCGACAACAACTTCGACATCCGCATGGCCATGCACCTCGACCATTCCTCAGCCCGCGAGGCCTTCAAGCAGCCCATCCTGCGCTGGACGCCGCAGGACAACCGCGCCCTCGTCTGGGACAGCGCCACCATGAGCAACCCACAGCTCGTCATCCCCTACAGCCGGATCAACTGACGGAACGCATCGCTTCACCAGGCTCAGCAACTCCCTCTATCCACCGCCGCGTCGAAAGGTACCCGCACTATGTCTCTCGCCGACGTCCTCGCCACCGTCGAGTCCATCAAGCAGCAGATCGAAGACCAGCTCTCGCAGATCGCCAACTTCAAGACCAAGACCGAGGACTCCATCACCCTCGTCACGTCCGAGCTGGAAGGCGACAACGCCGGCCACGAGCAGCGCATGCTCGCCGCTCTCAGCCAGGCGCTCGACAGCCTCGGCGGCGCCGAGAGCGCGCTTAACGAATCCGCAGACGGCTGCCAGCAAGTCATCAACCTCTAAGACACGAAACAGGAGCACCGCCATGCCCGCCCTCGCCAACGTCGTCGCAGCTGCCCAGCAGATCGGTAGCAACGCCACCCAGCTCAGCACCGGTACTAGCGCCACCGCCCAGTCCTTGTCTCAGAAGGCAGATGAGCTGCAGTCCGTCACCGCTCCCTCACAAACAGGCGAGAGCGCTGCCCAGCAAGTTCGCACCGCCAGCCAAGCTCTCGAGAGCTGCGCCGCCGCCATGAGCCAGCTCAGCTCCGCTGTCGACGACTTCGTCCAGCACGCACAGCAGTAGACCCACCTCATGCCAGAAACCATTAGCGAAGGGGCCAAGCAGCAGCTCCTCCAACAGCTACAGGATGCACTTGGCTTGGTGAAAGACGCCGACACGAGCACACGCGACGTAGCCGCAATTACCCACAGCGCCGCCAACGGCCATCAACTCACCGAGGTGATGCTGCAGCAAATGACAGCAGCAAGAGGTTATCTGAAGTCGTGCGCCGATCAGATCGAGTACGCGATAAGTAGTATCAAAGCTATTCCACTTGACCCACCACCGGAAGACTAACACCAAGGACAGCACGCAATGTCGCACAACTTTCAAGAAGTGATTGACGAACTACATCGAGGCCGAGAACTACTCACTTCAACCAGTGGCACACAAGGCAGGCTCGACGACCTCAGCACAGTTCTCGGAAATGTTCACAGTCGAGTATCCAGATACTGTAGCGACGACGCTCAAGATGCCATAAAGCACCTTGCAACAGCGCAAGGTGCTATAGACGACCTCAGACATTGCATTTCGGGCTACAGCGACGCCAACGAAGAATTAATTGAGAGAATAATCGGAAATTCAGCATCTATCCCCAACAGTGAAGGCAACACAGAAAATGCAAGCTCGACTTCCAACTATACGGCCGCCGACACATCTTCAGAAATCAGCTCCAGAAAAGAAAACGAAGATAAAGTACAACTACTAAAATTACTACGCCAGGAGGCAGAAAAGCAGGAAGCTGAAGAGCGGCGCCAACGGCGCGTTGACAAAGAAATTAAATTCTCAGTGAACAAAAGTAACGGAAAGGATTATGATTCGAATCTAGCGAAGTACCCCGGCGACTATCCACCACACACGCCACCAAACGAAAATGGGATAAAGTATCAGAACAGAAGTGACAAAGACACCAAGTGGAAACAATATCAAGAACAAATTTCTGGATGGAATCGCACCGACGACGGTAAAATTCCCGAGTATGTAGTGCCGCGCACTGAAGGCCGAGACGTCGCCTTTGACGGACACACCGTAAGGGGGATGCCTCCTACTGAAATATTTCTAGAAGCCAAGCACGGCCATAAGGGCCTGCTTTATTACGCAGAGAAAAATTGGAGTCAGAAAGCACAAGACAACATTATTGCTCAGGTCGAGAGACAGCTAAGTGTCCTACCCAAAAACGCCCAACTCGAGTGGCACGTTTCATCAAAAGAAGGAACACAAGCGATAAGCCTACTCTTCATTAGCAAACAAATTTATTCAGTGAAAGTGATATTTACAGAGTTCAAGTGACATTATGTGGTATGCTGTAGTATAGGAGGAATGAAAGAAATGAGTACACCTTTACATAAACTACCCGTAGTCGCTGCACGCTGGGCACGCACCAACGAAACCCCAGAGGAAATTGCTCAAATGACCGCAAGGTTCTTAAATGAACTGTCACCAGAGATTGACATATCGAAGTGGGGAAAGCCAAACAGTGTCAAGAATGTCGATGCTAATAGCATCGCAAACTATATCAAAGAGACGGATAGGCTCGACGACATGTCAAGTCCTGAGCTTGACGGATACAGGTTGACACTGGGAGTGTACGACACTCCCTCAACTACAGATCTTCTAACAAGCCTTAACATCAACGCTGGGGCAGCAGAAATTCCGCGTTTAATACCTTCACCAAGCGCGATGCAGACATTCTACAATTCAGGATGGAATGGCATCAAGAAGCTAGGAACGTGTTCCATGACTGCGATGATCTCAGCGTTCGATCCGATCGTCGTTTCCTTTCATGATGCAGAACTAAACTTGTGCGACCCTCGACGTGATTCTTGGGCAGTCCCTTTGGGATACTACGTTTGGATTAATGATTCGGTTGGCCCCATTAAATCCTTCGCTCCGGGGCTCCAAGTTGCCCGCCTGAAAAATGGAACTCTCATTACTGTTCCGGACGAATGGCTCGCAGAGAAAGTCGCAGAATCACTGCTAGAAACGTACTCCCAGAACGATATTAGAGATATACCAAGGTAGAAACTACACAGGATGAGGAGGTAGGGCGATATTTTGAGTTGCTTGTGACGCAATCAGCAGTAATGAGGTTTACTTTCGACGAAGTTGAGTCGATTCTCTCGCAGCAACACTCGCAATGATCTGCCTATCGGTCTTCTCCGCCGATGGGTCAACCGAATAGCAGAACCTCAAGTTCAAGTCATCTTTAAACTTGGCATAAAGTTCTGGGCGCAAGAACTCGCTCTTTTGTGAGTTGAAGGGCGAACGTTCCTTCAGGCTGCCATCGGCTCTTGTGCCGCTTCGCCTCACATCTATGCAGTAGATCTTGTCAGGATCGTCGCTGGCATCCGAGATGCCTAGTTGTCGCACAACGGCTTTCTTTTGCCCCTCGCTCAGATCCTTGATTTCGACAGGAATCCACTTACCAAATTGTTCAGTAAACTGATGGAGGATATCACCGAGATTTTCCACCCACTCAATACCAAAGAATTCTCTCAGCGTTTGCGCCTCTACCATAAGCCCACCTTGGTTCGCAGGGACCGAAAGTGAATCAGTAATGTCTGTCTTCCTCATGAAGCACAGGTGAACGAGCGCAAAGTCATCCGGCTTTGGGCTGTTGACGTAGTCGGTGACTGTGACGTAGTACCCCCGCTTTTTGTAGGTAAAGTCAAAGCACGTCACCACCCATCCTTGCCTTCGCATGGCGTCTCGGAGTGCCTTCAGATTTCGTAGCGGCAAGTGCATAGCAACCCCTTCGTTGCACAACTGATGATGTGCCTGACGCTACCGAACAATCAGCAGAAATACAGGTTACTATCATCAATGCTGACAAGCATCAGCATCCCGCTCTCCCAACTCCTTCAACCCTGTACTACCTCTGCAGGAGTTGGAGAGGTTCCACCCCAATCTGCTCTGCCATCTTCTCTAGGCTCTTGAGCGTGAGGTTGCGTTCGCCGCGCTCCACTCCGCCCATGTAGGTGCGGTGGACGCCAAGCTGGTCTGCGAAGGCTTCTTGGCTCAGGCCCCTCTCCAGCCGGTAGGCACGCAGGTTCCTGCCCACCGTCTTCTGGAGATCACCAACAGCCACATCTCTCAGCCTGGCCATCTGCTACTTGAAGGTCTACAGACTGATGAGTAGCATCAAGCCGAGCGAGCGGTACACGATGCGCGGTAGTAGAGGGGAGGAACGCCATGGTCATCACTCTCCAGGCGCTGGCCGAGGCGCACATCCCCACCATCCTCGAGGCGTGCGTGAATTGGCCGGAGCTAGCGCAGTATGGCCCGCCCTACTGGCGGCCGAGGAGCAGTGCAGAACTGCGCCGCAAGATCGCGGACACGGCTGGCCCGCAGCCTGCTACGGCCTACAGCTTCGTGCTGGTGGCGTATGAGGGTCATCTGGTCGGTGAGGCTTCGCTTCATACCATCGACTGGCGCAGTCGCGTTGCTCAGGTGGGCATCTGCATCTGGCGGCCGGGCGATCGGGGCAAAGGCTACGGCGCGGCGGGCAGCCGGGCTGTCATCGACTGGGCGGTTGGCCACTTGGGGCTGCATCGCCTGGAGGCGTGGATCCTGGCGAGCAACGGTGCGTCGCTCGGGCTCTTCCGCAGTCTCGGCTTCGTCGAAGAAGGCCGGCTGACGCAGCGCTACCTGATGGATGGCCAGTACGTGGACATGCTGGTGCTGGCACGCATCACTGGGGTGTAAGGAGGTTGGCGCAGGGGAGTGGATGGTCGTCGGCGGCCAGCTACTCACTGTTCCCTGCTTTTCATCTCTCCATCGCTGTTCTCCGTTGGCTGCTGCCACTGGTCTGGCTTTCGCGCCTCGCGCTGCGGTTGGCTGCGGTCGCGCAAGCAGACGGTGCTCGAGGGAGAGGAGGCGCAACGTGCGATCTGAGCAGCCAGCAGGTGAAGCGGAACGCTGCCCTGCGTGGTGCGCCGTCAACCATAATGTGGCAAGCGATGAGCTCGATGGTGTCGTCCACGAGAGTGCGCATCTCCCCGTAGCGGGCGTCGTTCCCCAGCGCGGGCACGGCGACGACGGTGGGCCCGAGCGGCGGGCAGCACCAGCCGAGCTCTACCTGGTGCGCTACCAGTACGCCGGTGAGGTGGACGAGTGGCTCTACCTCGGCGACGGGCACCACGGACTGGACGTCAGCCCCGAGACGGCGCAGCGGCTGAGGTGGGCGATAGGCCGGCTGATGGACACCAAAGCCACGCGTCGTTGAAACAGCTCCAGCAGTACCTACGCTCCCTGCTGCCCCAGCTCGGGCAAGCGGGCTTCCACCAGGCGGAGACGACGGTCAAGGTCGCGGTAGTGGCTGTCTTGCGTGGTGAAGACGCTCTCATGCATCGTGTCGCGCACGCCGGCGTCGATGATCATCTTGCGGTTGATGCGTGCAATGTCGTGCTGGATGACTGCCTGGGTCGCTTTCATATCGGTGAAGTCCTCTTCTACCTTGGCAGCCTGCTCTTCCACCATATGGTGTAGATCTTCTTGCATCTTGACGATGGTCTTCTGAGCGTTGACGATGTGGCCTTGCTTCTCGTTCAGCTCGTCGTACTTAGTGCGCAGGTCATCCTGCCCTGCCTTCAATTCATCATATTTCGTGACAAGATCATCCTGGCCAGCTTTCAGGCCATCGTATTTGGTAACCAGATCGTCGTATTTGGCGACCAGGTCATCCTGTCCTGCCTGCAACTTGTCGAGACGCCCATCGATTCCTTCAAGCCGCGTGTCGATCTCGTTGAATTTCTCGGTTACGGTTGTTGTGAGTGCTGTGATTTGCTGTGAGAGTTCTTCGTTTGTCATAGTTCTATTTAAACACAAAGCGGGCATGCAAACAATGTCGGGATGCTTGTTTCTGTTGCATTCAAAACCGACGCTGACCTGCGCAAGTGTGGGGGGTGTCGTGTGTGAGCTCCACTTCTGGTGGCACTCTTTACGGCGGGATTGTCTACGGCATATTGCCCTGCTGCTCGACTTATCTGCGCACCACTTGCCATGCTCAGATAATACTGCTCGCGTTTGCTCTTTTTGTTCATGTTTTGTTATACTATATCTATTCATGGCCAGCAAAGATGTACTGCCACTGTATCGTCGGCTGCTCAAGACCAAAGCAGCGTTGCTGGCCGTCTCCTTCACCTTGATCGGTATTCTGCTCATCATGCTCAACGCCTGGCTGGCGACGCTGAGTCTGGGCGACTGGAGTTGGCTGCATCATCTGCCGCTAGATGAGGTCGGTGGCCCGCTGCTTGGGGCCGGCCTGGTCTCCACCATCCTTGACTACTCCTACCGGCGCGACCAAGAAGACATCGCCATCCAACGCACCCAGCAGGCCATCGTCGACCTGTCGCCGGCCAAGCTGTGGAGCGTCCTGTGCGAGGGCCTTACCCGCCACCCGGCAGAGCTGGCTCGCCTGACCACGCCCGAGCGGCTTGACGATGCGGCGGCGGCCATCATGGCGCAGCGCCTGGGCGATGAGCAGTTCGCTCGCGAGATCTATGCCGACATCCGCGACCAAGCCATCCGCGCCGCCGAGCGGTGGTACGACGTCGAGGCGCGCGTTCGGCTCTCTACTGCAGTAGAGAGGAGTACCGCAGGTACTCCTCTGCTCGACGTGACGGTAGAGTGGGAGTACACCACCGTGCCCAGCGGTGGTGAGCGCTGCTTCGCCTGCGTATCCGATCGGGCGGCGTACAACGCGCTGCGCGGCGACATCCCTGCCACCTCCACCTGGTTTATGGCACCGCGCCCCGGTATGGACGCACGCAGCCAGGAGTCTTACGAGTTGCTCGAGCTAACGGTCGATGGCCGGCCACAGCCGACCCGCCGCACCGTCCAGGCGACGGGCCAGACCTACCGCGTCCAGTTGGACGACGCAGCGCAGAGCGGTAAGCCGGTGAGGATCCGGCAGATCTTCCGTACCAGCACGCCTGCCTGGGGCCACCGGCTGTTCTTCGAACTGCCACAACCTGCGCGAAACATGTCGCTGGCAGTGGACTACACCAACACGCCCATCGCCGACATCCGTGTCAGCGACACCGTTGCTACGTTCCAGCCTTCCCAACTCGTCCGCACGCCCGAGGCAGCCGTCGGCAAGGTCATATCCCTCAGCGCTCGTGGTTGGCTCCTGCCCAAGACCGGCTTTGCAGTGACTTGGACGCTCGAATCAGAGCTGCCCCACGACGTCGAGCACCGTGAGGCAGCCTGATGGAATGCAGTCACTCTCCACCGCTCATCTCTCTCACCTCCCCACCGCTCGGTATGCGTCTCGACCTTGATGCTACTCATCAGTCTGTAGACCTTCAAGTAGCAGGTAGCCAGGCTGAGAGATGTGGCTGTTGGTGATCTCCAGAGGACGGTGGGCAGGAACCTGCGTGCCTACCGGCTGGAGAGAGGCCTGAGCCAAGAAGCCTTCGCAGACGTTCTTGGCGTCCACCGCACCTACATGGGCGGCGTGGAGCGCGGTGAACGCAACCTCACCCTCAAGAGCCTGGAGAAGATGGCAGAGCAGATTGGGGTGGAACCTCTGACGCTCCTGCAGAAGTAGTGGAGGATTGAAGGAGTTGGGAGAGCGGGGTTGTGGTGGATGAGGAGGGAGTAGGACTGCTGCCATGTCTTACCGCGTCGTGACGGCAACCGCCCAGAATCACTTGCTGGTTAGCCCTTGAAGTCGTTTCTTGAGACTACGTTTAAATTTAAAACCATCACGACCTGTAATGTCCTCCATATCATAATTTAGATAGCGAATCGACCGGAGGTCAAAGGGGACGTCGTTCGAATTTTGCGTCAACATGATGGTTTTGCGTGGGAGTGCGTGCGCCAGCCCAACTTCGTAAAAAACGTTGGGGTTTCGGCCGGTTAGGTCGGCCACGATGACTTCCGCGCGCCACAGCAACGACGCTACATCGGCCATAATGTGGTCGCTATTCCATATGTCGTCAACACGTTGGCAGTACAGCCCCGCATCGGAGACGGCTTCCTTGATGGTGTCGTAAACAGCATCATATTTTGTGTCAAACGGCATCATCACCGCCACGAGCGATGAATCCCGAGCCTCAGTAGTTGGGAAACTAATCGCACCGGAACCTTCAGAGCCACTCGTTGTGGCTGCTAAAAACACGTTCTTGAGAAGCACCTCATACAAATCGACATCCTTGACCGACCAGCGTGTCCGATGCCAACCCCACTGATCTAAACTCGCGTCCAGTTCGCTAGAGAGTTGTTCAATAACTCCCGTTCCTATCGGCGGAACATCTGTATCTTCTTCGAACTTGAATTCAATAGTCGCATCAACTTCGTTTAAACTAGTAATGTGTCCTACGTGCGCAATTTGCTCAGCGGTACTGTCACCCACCTCAGGCATGACGAGTGCTGGAAGCTTCATAAGTTCGCAATATAGGTCTTCGCTCAAAGTGCTACGAACCTCTTGTGACGTCGATTCGAGGAAACGCTCTTTTGCGATCACTCCTCCGCGAGACCCAACGATCAAGTTAAACATGCTATTACCTCCAGGTAAGAAGACCCCGTAGCGCTGCAGTGTAGCCATCAGTGGCGTCGCTTCAGCATATCTTACCGTGTGATCGGGCGAGGTAACTAGAGTCGCATTACTAAAGAATCGTTATCAATATCAAAGTATTGTGGCGGTTTCTTTATGCCACCAAAAGAAATTACTGCTTCTAAGCACCCCACGGGTCTTGATCGTTATGTTTGAATAGTTTGAACTTCAATTTTTCGAGACTGATGGATCCTTGCAGGCCTGACGAGGGGGCGCGGAGAAATGACATTGAAAGGCGATGACAGCTATCTCTATACTGTAGACATGCGTCCAGCACAATATTGGGATATTAGTTCCTGGAGTGAACAGAGTGTAAAGACTCGCGATAGATTGCCATCGTACTGTCGCAATTGGTCAGTAATGGGGCGACTCCGGGAGCGCTATCGACTCAACGATGACGCAACGTCGCTACGTGGCCCAAGGTGGGAGACCATCGTTGCGCTCGCCTTTATTACTCAGCCAGCAGATGCACTTGAGTTGCTCGAACATAATGGCGAGGTATTGAATCTACGATCAGGCAGTCGATGGGATCTATTCTTCCCTGGATATTTTCAGACATCGCGAACTAATGAAAGTATATTTCTGCCTGGATGTATGCCAGTCGGGCGCGGCTTCCTATCTAACTGGTACTTCAATGCCAAAGACTTTGACCGCATGTGCAAACAAGTGGAGACAATGAGTCAAGGACGATTCATCTACGACGGGCGACCAACCATCATGGTGGTTCGGGCCACATACGACGATAGTGGCGAACCATCTATCGACTGGAATTCTATTGCATTCGGTCCGCTATCAGATCGTTGGCATGGAGTGAAAACACTTTCGTTGAATGAAGTAGTATACCGCATTAGCATCGATCTGGAACGTGGTAGCGAGGATCCAAACTGGGGGATAGCAGAACTGCTGGACTACGATAGACACTCAAATCTACCAGTAAGAAGCGCGGCAACTGATACGGCTATTGCTGTTGCTGGTGGAACTTTAGCGACGTGGCTTGGGCGAATGCTTGGAATGAACTAATGCTAGCTCCGCTACGGCAAACCGACAATATACCCACTGTCAACCTGTTGATTAGAATGCTCAAGTACTGGCAAGCGAAAGTATCTTTCGCACATTATATCGGGTCATTACTTTAAAATCGAGCTTACTTCTTCATCCTGCGCAACTTCTCTGTTATAGCCTTGACCTGACCAAGGCCATAGTTATCTGCAGACTTGTGCGCCTCGTCAGCTTGATTTATCTTCTCCTTTAACCGCTCTTCTGCCTGCTTCCTCTCGTTTTTGCTCTGATGGTATATTGCCAGCCAGATCACGTAAATTGTGATTAGGGCGACAACTATCGTCGTCATGATGGGAGGCTCACTACCGTCCCTGAGATCGCTTGGCGTAACGTAGCTGGCAAATATGGACGCTATTGTCAGAACTACCGCGATAACAAGAATTATCGGGTTTGGTTGTTTCGATACCTTCGGTAATTCGCGATCTTTGTCGCTTATTTTCGGTACCGCTCCGAGCATATCAACGCGTTTTTGCATGAACTCCAGTCTCTGAATATTTAGCTGGAGGAACTTACGAACTTCGCTGGAGCGCTTCTCGGGTATTTCTTTTGAATCGAGGCGGGACAGTTCTTTCCGGAACTCCTGCAACGGTGCGGCAAAATTGTGCTCAAAAGGCCGATACTCTTGAAACTGGTACACATCTTGAATGTAGTCGTCTTCGTCTACTTCATTGGCAAACGGAAAGCATGCATGTTCAATAGCATAATAATACGCATATTGAACATACTCCATCGTCTCGGCATCCAAGTCGTCGTTATGGCGGAGTGCTTCTAAGCAAAGCTCGATGGCTGTATCGCAGTCGTCGATGCCGACGTACGAGTAGGCTGCCCGCCACGCCATGTCGGAAGGAACTCCGGCTTCGATCGCTTCAAAAGCGCGCTCGTAGTTCTCCACGGCCTTCTTGTGCTTGCCGAGCAGCCGGAATGCTTCGCCGCGGACGTAGTTCACGTCAGCTACATTCTCTTCGCGAGTATCGAGAATATAGGCATTGCTGGCGTGATCTCGTGCGCGTTTGTAGTGATTGCGCTGCTCCTTCTTGCCATTCGCTCGTGAGCCCTCACGGAGCTCGATCCAGGCTGAGATGACGTAGCTTTGCGGGTCGTTGCCATGTACTGCTCTGGCCTTGCTAGCAGCGGCTCTGGCTGCGTCATCATCATCGACGAAGTAGTACTTGCGTGCCTCGGCGATCCAGTCGATGGGCGCGCTATCCTCGACTGGCTGCGACAGAAGTGCTTGGTCGTATCCGCACCGCCGATGTGCTCTCCGCCGCATTGTTGACGTTGGCGCGCATCCCGCAGGCGACGCTGGTGTGGCTGGTGCCGCTGCTGACCAACCCGGCCTTCCGACGCCGAGTGCTGGCACTGGCCCCAGCCGATCCTTTGGGGACGGATGTCTTCTGGCAGGGGTACGAGGCCAAGCCGGTGCGGACCCAGGCGGTCGAGGTAGCCCCGGTGCTCAACAAGCTGCGCCAGCTGATGCTGCGCCCAGGCCTGCGGGCGATGCTGGGCCAGGCCCAGCCCCGCTTCGGGCTGGCGGATCTGCTGGAGCGCCGACGCATCGTGGTGGTCAACCTCAACCAGGGCCTGCTCGGAGCCGGGGCTGCCCGCTTGCTAGGGACCCTGCTGATCTCGCAGCTGTGGCAGCACCTGCTGGCACGCCAGGCAGAGCCGCCCCAGCGGCGGCAGATCGTGAGCGTGTATATCGATGAGGTCCAGACCTTCCTGGCCGGGCTGCCGGGCAGCCTGGCCGACGCCCTGGCCCAGGCCCGGTCACTGGGAGCGGCGTTCCACCTGGCGCACCAGTACCGCGGCCAGCTCAGCAGCGAGATGATCCAGGCGGTGGAGACCAACACGCGCAGTAAGGTGTACTTCGCCTTGTCGGCGACCGATGCGGCCGCAGCGGCTCGGTTGGCTCCGGAGCTGGAGGCGGCTGACTTCCAGTTGCTGGCCCAGTACCAGGCCTACGCCACCGTCATGCACCAGGGACGCCGCTCGGGCTGGTTCTCCCTGACCACCCGGCCCGCTCCGCCAGCGGTGCGCGACCCAGCCCTGCTCTACGCTGCCAGCCACGCCCGCTACGGCATCCCAGCCGAGCAGACCGAAGCCGAGCTCATCGCCCTGACCAACGGCACCGCGCCTTGCGCCGCCGACGATGTGGAGTGTGCTAACTCGGCGGCGGTGCTGACGGACGACACCAACGACACCACTGCCACCACCACTGATGTCACTGGTAATAGGCCTGGTGATGGGGCGGTTGAGTCAATGCCTGGCCTGCCGGATGAGGCTGAGCCGGACGATGTCAAGAGCGGAACTGAGACTAGGCGGCGCCGCCCCGCGATCGGCCGCAGGAGGCGACCATGAGGCCTGTGGTACGCAACGACAAGACCTGGCACTGCTGCAGGCGAAGCATGTGCCGTGATGGCAGCGATGGTGGCCAGCGAACCATCCAGCAGGGGCGACGTCTCGGTGGACGTGTCGGTCGACGCACCGCTGCACTCACGGCAGCCGGCGAGCGGCGGCAGTCCGCCCTTTTGTGGTCGTTTGTGGCGGTGACTGACCCCACCTGGTGTGGTCACGTCTGGCCCGGCGGAGGCGGCCAGCGATGAACCGGTCACCCAC
>ERZ773087.825-NODE-825-length-21896-cov-3.548510_pt1 | contig 21896 bp, 17 predicted proteins | sample MGYA00511375_ERZ773087 | MGnify/ENA primary metagenome ERZ773087 (study PRJEB29015, sample SAMEA2737995) | human oral metagenome | biome: human oral; feature: human-associated habitat; material: dental | place: China | collected 2063 ...
ATGGTCGCTAGCGATAGCGTCCCTGCAGGAGTCGGCGGTAGCGCCCAGGCCGACTACGAAGCCTACAAGCAAGCCATCGTAAATTCGCAAGGCAGCGTCGAGGCAAATATGGATCATAGAGGCCGCATAAAAGTAACCGATAAGCAAAACGCCGTCACGCCGATAAAGGTAGGAATATACGACGAGGTAAATGCCGATAAATTTGCCGGAGACAGCACCGGAGCTACGCCAGCTACATCACAGGGCAAGGGTTCGCTGTGGAGCTTTTCTGCAAACAACGGCGTTGAGATAGATAGCCCGAGCGTGGATATTTTTGATGACATGGATAGGATGATAGAGGCTGTAAGAAGCGGTCAGTACCGCGCCGATAGCGATGGCGAGCATCCGCGAAACTCCGGTATCCAGGGCGCGATCGAGAGACTAGATCATATCGCCGATCACGTAAACAAAATCCGCACTAAAGTTGGAAATCAAACAAATACCCTAATACAGACCAACACGCAGGCTAGCGTCATGGAGGTAAACGTAAAAACCGTCAAGGCCGATATCACAAACGCAGACCACGTCGAGACCTATATGAACCTCATGCAAAAAATGATGTCGTATCAGGCGATGCTGCAGTCCGTGGCTAAGATAAACCAGCTTTCGTTATTAAACTATATGTAAAAACTCGCTATAATCTACCGTTTTATTAAAGTTTCGTTATCAAAGCGGGTGGAGCAAAAATGGGGTCAAATTTGATAAATTCGGCTCCGTGATTCGTCCTCCCGCAAATTTAAATTTACAGAATTTAAAGGACGCGCCATTTTAAGAGAATCGGTTTTAGTCGTAGTCGTTTGTTTTTTGATATTTTTTGGGATCGCTACCATCGCGCCTGCGGCAAATTTCGTCGGCAGCTTTGGCAACGCCATCGGGCTTTGGAACTTCAAGCTTTTTGGTTTTATAGCTTACGTTTATCCGTTTGTTTTTATATTTTTCGCGTATTATATTTACAAATATTTTGACGGCTTTGACCCAAAATTCGCCCAAACCGCGCTCGGAGCGGCGCTGCTTTTTTTAGCGTTTTTGATGTTTCAATCAGGCTCTAACGCTATTTACGGCGGACTAGTCGCAAATAGCGCAAACGAGGCGCTAAAAGACGTTATCGGCGTGATAGGTATGTGGGTTTTTATCGTGATGCTTTTTGTGCTTAGCTTTGGCCTCATCGCGCAAGATAACATCCTAACTATCCTAAAAAAGGCCTTTGTAGAACCTAGCGCCAATGAAGATAAATTTGAAAACCTAGCCGAGATTAAGCAAAAATCGCAAAAAAAACCTAGACAAATCAAAAAGCCTAAAGCTCAAAGCGAGTCAAATTTGAGCGAGGAAAACAGCGAAAAGCTAGAGGATGAAGACGAGCCGGACGAAGAAGACGATGCGCAGGATGAAAGCGAGTCAAATTTAGAAGAAAAAAGTACTACTATAAACGGCGTCGAGATCCTAAACGAAGTCGCCGAAAATAAAAAACTACTCGAACAAATCGAAAAAGGCAAGGTCGAAAAACCCAAGGATTTTGCGTTGCCGCCGCTTAAATTTTTAGCCGATCCGCCGAAGCGCTCAAACAGCGTAAACGAAGCCGAAATCGATCAAAAGATCTCCGATCTGCTCGATAAACTACGCAAATTTAAAATAGACGGCGACGTCGTGCGCACTTACACGGGTCCTATCGTTACGACGTTTGAGTTTCGCCCTGCGCCGCATATCAAGGTTAGTAAAATCCTTACTTTGCAAGACGATCTAGCTATGGCTTTGCGCGCTCAGACTATCCGAATCCAGGCGCCGATACCGGGCAAAGATGTCGTAGGCATCGAGGTGCCGAACCAAAATATCGAAACCATCTATCTGAAAGAAATTTTAGATAGCGAAGTTTTCAAAAACTCGAGCAGTCCGCTAACTATAGCGCTAGGTAAGGATATCGTCGGCGCGCCTTTTATCACTGATCTAAAAAAGCTGCCTCACCTGCTAATCGCGGGCACGACGGGATCTGGCAAGAGCGTAGGCATAAACGCGATGCTGCTAAGCTTGCTATATCGCAACAGCCCGCAGACGCTGCGCCTGATGATGATAGATCCAAAAATGCTTGAGTTTAGCATCTACAACGACATCCCGCATCTGCTAACGCCCGTCATCACGCAGGCTAAGCAGGCTATAACCGCGCTATCAAACATGGTCGCCGAGATGGAGCGCCGCTACAAGATAATGAGCCACACTCGCACCAAAAACATCGAAAGCTACAACGAAAAGATGAAAGAGGAGGGCGGCGAGCAGTTCCCATACATCGTCGTGATCATCGACGAGCTAGCCGATCTGATGATGACTAGCGGCAAGGACGTGGAGCTATATATCGGGCGCCTGGCGCAGATGGCGCGCGCTAGCGGCATACATCTCATCGTAGCCACGCAGCGCCCGAGCGTGGATGTCGTGACGGGGCTCATAAAGGCAAATTTGCCTAGCCGCATCAGCTACCGCGTCGGTCAGCGTATCGATAGTAAGGTGATCCTAGATCAAATGGGCGCGGAGAGCTTACTGGGACGCGGCGATATGCTGTTTACCCCTCCTGGAAGCCCGGGCGTCATCAGGCTACACGCGCCGTTTGCTAGCGAAAAGGAGATTGACACTATCGTAAATTTCCTAAAAGCGCAACAAGAAGTGGTCTACGACGAGAGATTTTTAGCCGAGGAGGGCGCTAGCGGCGGAGCTGGAGCAGGCTCTGGCGTAGTAGCTGGCGAGCTAGATGAGCTCTACGAAGAGGCTAAAGAGATCGTGCTAAGCGAGCAAAAAACTTCAATCAGCTATCTCCAAAGACGCCTAAAAATCGGCTATAACCGCGCTGCTACGATCATCGAGCAAATGGAGCAAATGGGCGTGCTAAGCCCAATGAACGCAAAAGGGCAGAGGGATATTTTATAAATTTAGCTCAAATTTATGAGCGAATACCGGCTGTATTTATTTTTGGGTTAGTGCCGTTAAATTTGAAAATATGCGCCTGCTATGAGCGACCGACTTTGTGCGGCGTTGCGAAGTTTTGCGCGTTTAATTCGCGCTATATTTAAATTTCTGAGCGAATTTACGGTCAAATTTTAAGCTTCGTAGTCGGCAAAATCCGCCCAAGCAAAATTATTTATAAACGTCAAGGCTCAAATTTAGCTCGTCGATTATGCGCAGCAGCCGCAAGACCTCGTCTTTTATGGCCTGCGCATCAGAAAGGCTTAGCGGCGGGTCCAATAGCGAACTTTCAAAATGGTTTTTTGCACCGTTTAAAAAGAGATAAAATTTATCGTCCATAAATGCCGCGCTTAGCGATACGGCACTGTCAAAACCCTGCTTAACCTCGCGTAGGCGTTGCATAAAACCGGGGCTTAAAAGATAGCGTGCTTCTATTTTGTCGTCGGTAAATACGCGAAATTCGTTGTTAAACTCCGTATCATCAAGTATCTCTTTTTCGCCAGATATTTTCGTATTTAGCACCTTTTTGTCGGCTAGTATCGTTTGTCCTTTGAAATTTTTATAAAACTCGCAGACTAGTACTGTACCGTTAAAGTCCATGTATTCGTCGTATATGACTTTGCTTACTCTCAAAAGCGCCAGATAAGGGTTTTTTGAGCCGTTTGAGTCATATGTTTTTTCTACTTTTATAGCCTCGCTTAATTGAAATTTGACATTAGCGTAAGTACCGCTTATTTGGTCTTCGCCGTAAAAATTTACGCGCCTGTATATTCCGCTTTTATAAAATTCGTTTGCACTGATGCCTTTTTGAGGCTCGTATGTAAAATTGCTATCTATATCGGCAATTACCGTGCTAACAAAAACATTTTTGTAGAAGCTTCTATACTCTTCCAGCGTTTTTTCTACTTTTGGAATCCTCGGCGTGACGTATATTGGGATGACTGCAAATAAAAGAAAGAATATTTCAAAGCGTCGCTCCATAATAATAAAAATTAGTATTGGTGCGACAAATGTCGTTATAGTCATAAATGTAGCGTATTTTTTGACTATTTTTTTACACTCATTTTGCTTTTGCGTTACGGCGGCAATAGCTTCTTTGATTTTTGGACTTTTCATTCGTAAAAAACTCGGTTTAGATAAAGACCGTTTGGTGGTGCGGGGATACGCGTGAGCGGCTTTTGCTCGTAGATAGCTCGGCGTAAAAGCTCTTTTGCTTTGAGAAAATTTGCATCATGGCAATCGCTTGAGTTTTTATTGCCGATTTTTGCGCGAATTTTTTCGGTATCTATGCTTGCGGTTTCGTTTAAATTTAAGTTTTTGGCGTCAAATTTCGAGATGACACAAATCGCTTGCTCGGCGGCCAAATTTGCGCTTTCGCTGTTTGTTATTAAGACATCATCGCGGCTGTTTTGGTTTAAATTTGCCTTGCCGCCCGGTTTTGCCTTCCACGTGCATTCAAATTTAAACTCTAGCGCGTCCGTCTCTTTAAATTTGCCGTTTTTTACAAGCTCGAGTGCTTTTAAAACGCTAGCGACCATGAGGCGAACCTGGGCGCGTAAAAAGCCGTTTGCTTTAAAAACGATGATCGACCGCTCGCCGCGCGCGTAACAAAACGCTTTTTTGATTCGCCGTTCGGGGCTTTTGACGTCGCTGCCAAGCTTCATAAACGCGCTAAAATCATACTCGCCGACAAAAAGCGCAAGCAGCTCGTTTGCTAAATTTAGGTCAAATCTCGGCAAAAAAGTCTCGTAGGGCGCCAAAAAAGGCGAAAACTCGCCGTGATTTATGACGTAGCGGTAGGCTCTGGCCGTAGCGTCGTAGCGCGGGTGAAAGCAGTCCTGCACGCGGCTAATAAATTTAACGTGAACGGCGGGGTGGGCGTGGCGATTGATGAGAGCTTTTAGGCGCGTAAGGTCGCTAAAATGCTCGCCGCACTCGACGCAGGCTACTTGGTTGTTTGCATGCACGCCCTTATCGGTACGCGAGCTTGAGATTATTTTGCTAAAAATGCCCACATGCGCTAGAGCCGCGCCCAGAGCGTCCTCTACGCCGTTTTCGTGCGGCTGAGTCTGCGAGCCTTGAAATTTAGACCCGTCGTAGCTAAAAACAAGCTTAAGGCGCACTTAGTATCTTTTTAAAATTTTAGCCCTAAAGCTAAAAATCGAGGCGATAAAAAATAGCAAAAATATCGCCGCAATCGCGATAAAAACTCGCGAACTAAAGAGCATAATAAGCGTAAAATAGCCAAATAGCACGCCAAATATCCCAAAATACACAAAGCCCTTTTCGTAGCGGTAGGTCACGATGCCCAGACTCAAAGCAAAAAGCGTCGTCGCTAGCGGGAAAAGCGCGATGAGAACGTAGGTAGCAAAGTCTTTAGCGCGCTTTTTATCCTCGCTCATCATTTGCCAATACTGCACAAACGACTTCGTCTGCGCGACGCTATCCTCTTGGACGGTGCGGATTTTCATCGTGCCAAAGTCCGTTTTATGCCACGAGGTATCGCCGATATCGTAAATTTTACCTTCAGCTAGCGTAAGCTCAAGCGTGGCATTGCTATTGGTTAGGCGAGCGTTTTTAGCTAGAACAAACCTATGTGCGCCTTCTTTTGGCGAATAAAGCGTCACGCCCTCGTAAAGAGTGCCGTTCTCGTCGTTTTTTTCATTTTGGATAAAGACCATCCAGTCGGAAAATTTTTGCCCGAATTCGGTCGTCTTTAAATTTAGCTTGGCGACGGTTTTTTTGTACGAGACGAAATTTGAGTTTAGCTCCGCGGCCGTGGGGATCAGCACTACTGCGGTAACGATGAGAAAGGCTGAAACCGCGCCGCTAACGATGAGGAAAAATTTAGCGATCTTAACGGGCGAATATCCGAGCGTAAAAAGCACGATACTCTCGTTTTCGCGAGAAAGCCTGAAAAAGACAAGCGCAAGAGATGCAAAAAACGCGATCGGCACGGTAAAAAGCAGCACTCTTGGCAACATAAACATATAAAGTTTAAAAAGCTCTATAAAGGTAATCTCGATATAGGAGGTGATGCGCGCGATCTGGATAAAAAACACGATCGACATGATGAGAAAAAGCGTCGCAAATAGCGATGCGAACGTGCCTAGAAAGTTTGATAAGAGATAGCGCGCCGTCCTATCCATAAATGAGCCTCATGAGTAAAAAAAACTGATCCTTAAACGCATAAACGATAAGCGTAGCAAGGCTTAGAAACGGCACGAAAGGCAGCTCGTATCCGCGCTTTTGCACGATAACGTATGCAGGTAGCGTCAGTAGCGCCGAGACGTAGATCGCCATGAGACCGAGCTTGATACCTAAAATAGCACCCATAACGCCTGCGATAAAAATATCTGCAGAGCCCATGGCTTCGCGCTTGAGAGCTAGGCTAACGAGTGCGCGAAGTAGCCAAAAAGCAAACATAAAAATCGCGGCGTTTATAAACGAATCAAAGGCTTGTAAAAGCCCCTCCGAGTCAAAGGATGCGGGGAGATTAAAACCGTAAAGCAGCGAAAATGCAACGCTAGCAAAAAGCAGCGGATCGGGAACGGCTTTGTAGCGAAAATCAATGAGGCTAAGCGCTAGCAGCAAGATAAAGCAGATACCAAGCATCGTCGCCTTAAAAATAGCGGCGTAAAAGCCGTCTGCAAACATCTCTAGCCCGCGTGTTTCGAAAAAATACGCAAGCACGCAAAGTAGGGCGCTAGCAAGCTCAACGAGCGGATACTGAAAGCTGATTTTTTCGCCGCAAAACGCGCATTTGCCGCGCAAAAACAGCCACGCGAAAATCGGTATGTTGTGATACGGCTTTAGCGGGGTTTTACAGCTTTGGCAGTGCGAGGCGGGAAAATTTATACTCTCGCCGCGCGGCATGCGGTAGATCAGGACGTTGCTAAAGCTGCCGACTGCGGCGCCTAAAATAAAAAATAAAACGGCAAAAATCATAACTCTCCTATTTAAATTTATTCCGTTTTTGCGAGCTTACGCTAAAAACTGGGCTTTTTAAACCAAGCCCTGACGATTTTAAAAGATAATCTTTGCGTAAAATTGCTGATTTATCGCGTTAATTTGATCTAAAATTTGCCTCATCTTTTGCGCCGCAAAAATATAAAATGCAAAAATCTAAAGGCGATTTTAGCGAAATATTGCCTTGAATGATTTTAAATTTAAAGATTTGGGTTTAAAATTTATGCAAAAGGGCGTTGCGGCAAGGCTTTTGGCTCGTAAAATTTAAAAGCCTTTTTTGCGAGCGGGTAAAATAAAAAGAGGTAAATTTAAAAGAGGGCGGCAGCTAAAAGCTCAATTAAAGTCCGCCGAACCTTCTGTCTTTTTTCTTAAACTTAGTCGTTATCAAGGCCAGCTCCTCGCGCGTGAAATCTGGCCAAAGCGTGGGCGTAAAGGCAAACTCGGCGTAGCTAGCCTGCCAAAGCATAAAATTTGACAGCCGTTGCTCGCCGCCGGTGCGCACGAGAAGGTCGATAGGTGCGGGCTCATCAAGGCAGGCTTGCAGGCTATCTTCGCTTAAATTTAGAGCTAGATTTTGGGCGTTAAACTCTCCGCCGTTTTTTTCGCAAAATCTTTTAAAAGCTCTTAAAATTTCATCTTTAGCGCCGTAGTTTAGCGCCAAATTTAGCTTTAGCCTAGAGTTTTGCGCGGTTGCGTTTTTGATACTATTTATCTCGTTTTTTAGCTTGTCGCTTAGCGGACTTTCGTCGCCGATAACGTTAAATTTGATGCCGTTTTTGATAAAACTCTCGCGTTTTGAGAGCAAAAATTTATGCAAAAGCTCCATCAAAAACGCCACTTCGCTTTTTGGGCGCTTCCAGTTTTCGGTGCTAAATGCGTATAGGCTCAGTACCGCCACGCCCTCGTCGATGCAAAACTCGCACATCTGCTCCACGACGTTCGCGCCCGTTTCGTGCCCTTTGGTGCGTAGCAAACCGCGGCTTTTGGCCCATCTGCCGTTGCCGTCCATGATGATAGCTAGGTGATTTAGCTCGTTCATTTTAGCCCTTAAAATCAATTATTTTGCCGCTTGGATCAAAAAAAGCGGCGATGTTTTGCGTCGTTTGAGTTTCGCAGTCAAATTCATTTCGCAAGAGCCTAGCGACCTTGTCAAACGGCGTCTGCGCGCTGATTATCCTGGCGCCTTTTAGCGTAAAAATAATCGGAGCGAAATTTGAAAAAATAAGGTAAATTTGACTCGTGCGGGCGCCGTCAAATTTCATCTGGAAAACGCCTTTTGCACCGTTATAAACAAACGAAATATTAATGATATTTTTTTGTAGCGCAAGCAGCATTTGAGCTAGATTTTCAAACGTTTCTCGCGAGTCCGCCGCGCTAAGGCCATTAAATATATATTCATAAAACCAGTTTAGATCAGGCTCGCTTATCAGCCTTTCTATCAGTGCGAGTCCCTCAGGCGCGGCGTAGGCTAAATTCGGCTTTTTAAAGAGATTTCTTATCACGATATTTTCGGTGCCGCTTGCGATTTCGCCCCAGTATTCGCCCTCCATGTCGAGGCTTTTCATGCTTTTGGTGCTTAGGATTTTGTTGCCCATTTTGAGATTGTAGCGATTGTAGCCTGTCTTTTCGGCGACCTTGATACTGATGGGCAGGCTCGCGTTTAGAGCCGTGCCCGCGCCGCCGCTTGCGATTTTTTGCACTCGTGAGACGGGATTTATCATAGCTTGCTTGCTAAATTTACGATTTGGTGCGCCGCGTCCTCTTTGGATGTTAGCGCGATATTTTGCGCGTCACGGCTCGTGATAAAGGTTATTTGCGTGCTATCAGAGCCAAAATTTATATCGCCGCCCAGCACGTTTAGGCAAACGGCGTCAAGGCTCTTTTTCTCAAGCATATTTTTTGCGTTTTGCATGGCGTTTGCTCCGTCCATTTCCATTTTAAAGCCTATTTTTTTGACGTTTTTAAAATCCGCCAAAGAGCCCAAAACATCGTCATTTTGCGCTAGCTCCAGCGTCCAAATTTCGCCTAAGTTTTGCTTTTTTAGCTTGCCTTCAAATTTGGTTTTTGGAACGTAGTCGCTAACCGCAGCCGCCATCGCGAGCAAATTTGCGTCCGTCAAATTTGCGTGCAGTAGCTCTTTTAGCTCCGCCGAACTTTGAAATTTTAGCGTTTTATAGGGCGCGTTAGCCGTCTCAAAGCTAGCTATGAGCGTCACGTCCGCACCTGCGTAGTAAAATGCGTCCGCCAGCGCTTTTGCCGTCTTGCCGCTAGAAAAATTCGTGATCGCCCGCACGTCGTCGATCTTTTCGCTCGTGGCGCCGCCCGTTACGATCACCTTTTGTCCTTTAAATTTTGGCTCAGCAAGCATTCTTTTGGTTTCGTAGATGATCGTAGAAACGTCTGCCAGCGCGCCTTTGCCGACGTCGCCGCAGGCTAAGATTTTTTCCACGGGATCGATAAAATTTACGCCTCGTTTACGTAAAATTTCGATATTTTCTCGCGTGGCGGGATTTTCAAGCATCTTGTTATTTGCGGCGGGCGCTATCAAAACGGGCGCGTCAGAGGCTATAAGCGTCTGCATGAAGACGTTATCGCAAATGCCGCTTGCAAGCTTGTTTATCGTATTTACGCTCGCGGGCGCGATGAGGATTAGATCGGTTTTGGCGTAGGCGATGTGATTTAGTCCGTCCTGCCAACTCTCCGTACGCGAGGTTAAAATTTTATGCTCGCACAGCGCTTCAAAGCCCGCTTCAGAGCAAAATTTAAGCGCTCCTTCGCTAAGCATAACCCGCACGTCCGCGCCCTCTTTTTTTAGAGCGGATAAAATTTCATAAGCCTTGTAAAACGCGATACTGCCGCAAACCGCAAGCAAAATTTTTTTATTTTTTAGCATTTTCTTCGCTTTTCGCGTCGTTAAAAAATTTATAGAAAAAACCTTCTTTATTTACCTGTTTCGTGCGGCTGATGGCTAGCGCGCCGCTTGGTACGTCGCTAGTTACGGTGCTGCCCGCGGCGATTAGCACGTCGTCGCCGACTTTTACGGGAGCTACTAGCTGGGTGTCCGAGCCGATAAATACGTTTTTGCCGATTATCGTTTTATGCTTGGCTTTGCCGTCGTAGTTGCATGTGATCGTGCCGCAGCCTACGTTTGAGCCAGGGCCTATCTCGCAGTCGCCCAGATAGCTTAGGTGGCCTGCTTTAACGCCGTTTAGTCTGGCTGCTTTTAGCTCGACGAAATTTCCGATGTGAGTGTTTTTGATCTCGCATTTTGGGCGTAGGTGCGCTAGAGGACCGACGTCCGAGTCCTCGACGACGGAGTTTTCTACGACCGAGCCGCTTTTGATGACGGAGTTTTTGATGAGGCATGCTCCGATGACGCTTACGTTTTCTTCGATGACGCATTCGCCTTCAAATTTTGCTCTAGCATCGATGTAAATACTATTTGGCAGACGCATTAGCACGCCGCTTTTCATCAAATTTTTCTTGATCTCGTCCTGCATCAAATTTTGGGCGATACTGAGCTGAAATTTATCGTTTATACCCATGAAATTTTGCTCTTCGACGCTGATAGCCCAGCACTTTAGACCGCGCTCGTTTGCTATTTTTATCGCGTCGGTTAGGTAAAATTCTTTCTGCGAGTTTTCGTTGCCGATGAGAGGCAAAATCTCGCGTAAAACTTCGCTTTTAAAGCAGTAGCAGCCGGCGTTTGCGCTTTTTATCATTTTTTGCGTCTCGGTTGCGTCTTTTTGCTCGACGATGGCCTCTACTTTGCCGTTATTTATGATCACGCGGCCGTATCCGTAGGGGTCTGCTGCCTCAAAAACGCTAAGAGCAATGTCTGAATTTCCCGCGCTTAGGCGGATTAGGTCGTTGATTTTTATAAGCGGCATATCTCCGCACAAAATCAGCGTTTTTTCGCTATTTAGCGGGATATTTTTTAGCGCGCCCGCAGTGCCCGGGAAATCCTTTAAATTTTGCTCGTAAATTTTAGTTTGAGGGAAAATTTCTTTGATTTTGGCTCCCACTAGCTCTTTTTGATAGCTCAAAACCACGCTCACGTCGCTACTGATCTCATAAGCCTTGCGCAAAATATGGATAATCATCGGCTCTCCGCAAAGCTCGAAAAGTACCTTTGGCCTGCTTGATTTCATCCTCGTGCCAAGCCCCGCGGCAAGCACCACTACGCCGATATCGCTCATCTTTTTTCCTTATTTAAATTTGAGCGATTTTATCTCAAATTTGCTAAATGCGGGATTAATGCTTTTTGGACTTAACAAATTCTTAAGTATTAATCAATATAATCACGAGTTTTAAAAATAATCAAAATCAAATTTAAAGGATGCAACTTGCTTTCATTTTTAAAAAAGGCTTTAAGAAGAAATCAGTTTTTGTTTAATCTCCACCTGATTTTATCGATTATTTTTGCCGTTCCGCTACTCGTTATCGGCGTTACGGGCGCGATTTTGTCGTATCAACACGAGCTTGAGGAGCTTATAAATTTAAACTCCGTCAAGATCGAAAAAACCGGCGAAATGCTAAGCACGGAGAAAATCTTGCAAAGCTTTAGCGAGCAAACGGGCGTTAAACAGCCCGCAAGGCTTGTGCTGCCGAAAAATGAAAACGAAGCGATCAAAATTTATGCTAGCAACAGCGATGCCTATTTGGTTGATCCCTATACCGCGCAGATCATCGGCAAGGACTACGGAGTCGCATTCGTGCGCGCGGTAATGTCGCTGCACCGAAATTTAGGCTTTGCGCTAACTGGCAATAAAACCGCGGGCGAGGTCGGTAAGCAGATCGTAGGCGCTAGTACGGTCGCGATGATAGTGCTCGTGATAAGCGGCGTTTGGTTGCATTTTCCAAGGATAAAACGCAAATTTACCGAGGCGATAAAGCCGAATTTTAAACTCAAAAAATACGCCCTTTTTCACAACCTGCACACGAGTTTAGGCGCCTTAAGCGCGGTGATTTATCTCATCATCTGTCTAACGGGGCTCATGTGGTCGTACCGCTGGTATAACGGCGCGGTGACTGAGCTTTTCGTTAGCGCGCAAAATTTGCCTAAAGAGGCCGAGCGCAAAGAGGGCGCGCCCGCAAAAACAGAGGGAAAAAAGAGCGCCGAGTATAAATTTAGCGATGTGCAGAGAGCTTATGAGATATTTAAATCAAGCGGCATAGAGTATAAAGAATTTAGCCTGATGCTAGCAGCCGGAGATAAGATAAACGTCAGATACTACGAACCCGACGCGCCTAGCACCGCTCGTCCGAAAATGACCTCCGTAAACGTAAAAGAGGGCAAGATGGCGGAGCAAAAACAAACCGAGGGCATAACCGTAGGCATGGTAAAGAGCACTAACTATCAGCTGCATACGGGATACTTTTTCGGGATTGCGGGTAAAATTTTGTGGTCGGTAGTTTCGCTTTTGATGGCGCTTTTTATATTTAGCGGCTTTTATATGACGGCAAAAAGGGCGTTTAAGCCAAAAAGAGCTTAGCTAAGCTTAGCCTAGCTTTGCGCCTTAATACTTAAAATTTTACCTTAAATTCGATCAAATTTAACTCTAGTAAAGGCGGTAGATTTGCCGCCTTAAATTTTGCTTTCTTTTTAAAAATTTAACCCAGCGGTATCAGCTGAATTTACGTCTAAAATCGCGCCTAAACGTTAGGATAAATTTTATCGCCCAAAGCGCGCAAAAATCGAAATTTAAACCAAAATGCGATTTTTGAAAAAAAATATGCCGGTTTGGAACGTATTTTGCAAAGAGCTAGCCTGAGTTTAACTGTTTTTTCAACTAAAAAAAACTAAAATACAAACCAAATTTTATAGGTGGAAAGTTCAAGATGGATTTAGGTAGCGTCGTCGGTTGGATAGTTGTTATGGTGCTTTTGCTAGGTTCGATGCAAATGGGCGTCGGAATCGGAGCTTATATCGATATTCCCTCGGTTTTGATCGTTTTTGGTGGCACGATTTGCGCGCTGATGATCGGCTTTAAGATGGAGCAGATAAAAAAGCTAGGTACGTTTTATGGCATTGCCGCAAAACCCAAAACCTATAATCTGCCTGAAATCGTAAAAAAAATGGTCGAGTACTCCACTAAAGCCCGTCGCGACGGTATCTTGGCGCTTGAGAGCGATGCAAATAACGAAACCGACCCGTTTCTAAAAAAAGGCTTATCTATGGCGGTTGACGGCAACGAACCGGACGCCATCAGATCGCTACTTGAGATAGATATGGAGCAGTCTAGCTCGAGGCATGGCGATAATATCAAAATTTTTGAGCAAATCGCGGGCTTTTCGGGCTCGATGGGTATGATCGGTACGCTCATCGGTCTGGTTGCGATGCTTATGAACATGTCCGATCCTTCAGCTATCGGTCCGTCGATGGCGGTCGCGCTTATCACGACGCTTTACGGAGCGATGATAGGAAACATCCTGGGCTCGCCCGTGGCAAACATCCTAAGCATCCGCGACAAGGACGAAGGCACGGCAAAGGTGCTGATGCTAGAGGGCATAATGGCGATCCAAGCCGGCGACAACCCTAGGACGCTTGAAATGAAGCTGCTATCGTTTTTGCCGCCTAAAGACCGTGTTAGTCAGTTTGATAAGTAGAAAAAATGGCTAAAAAGTTAATCGATCCGGGTGACTGCCCCAAATGCTTACCCGAGTGGCTCGCGGCGTTTGGCGACTTGATGTCGCTTCTGCTTTGCTTTTTCGTACTGCTTCTTTCGATGAGTACGATGGACGCGAAAAAGCTAGAGGCCGCGATCGGCTCGCTAAACGGAGCGCTAGGCGTACTTGAGGGCGGAGCAAAGCCAGACGTGAGCTCCGAGCAAAACCAAGACGACCATGCCACATCAAATAAAGAACGCACGGGCGTGAAGTCGAATTTCGAGCAGACGCTGCGCTCTATCAACGAGCTTTTGCATGCTAGCGGCTCGCCTGAAATCACGTTTGAGGAGAGCGAGAGCGGATTTGTGATTAGACTGCCTGCAAATTTACTCTTTGCAAAAGATAGCGCCAAGCTACAAAACGACGATGCGTTGCTATTTTTAAAACGTATCGCGATGGTGATAGCAAAGCTACCGCCCGACGTCGTAGCAAACGTGATCGGGCACACCGACAGCGAGCAGCCCGCGTCTACCGAGTTTAAAGACAACTGGCAGCTATCGTCGGCTAGAGCTATCAGCGTAGTTAGCGAGCTCATCAAAGACGGAGTCGATCCTAAAAAGCTAACCGCGTCCGCAAAGGCCGAATTTGAGCCGTTTGCGACGAATTTTACCGAGCAGGGCAGGGAGAAAAACCGCAGGGTCGAGATACATTTCGTTTCGTTAAATTTAGACGACAAAGCCAAAACGCAAAAAAGCATACTGGACGCGCAGGAGTAAATTTGAAAAAACTGACGTTTTTGCTGTTTTTTATCTTTGCGGCGGTCGCGATCGGCGAGGATAATGTCACGATCCCGACCGTAAATCTCAGCCTAAGCGCGCCTACTACGCCCACCCAGCTAGTTAGCTCGCTAAACGTCCTACTAGTCCTTACTGTCCTCACGCTCGCGCCATCGCTCGTATTTATGATGACCAGCTTTTTGCGGCTCATTATCGTTTTTTCGTTCTTGCGTCAGGCGAGGGGCACGCAGCAGATGCCGCCGTCTACGGTGCTTATTAGCCTTGCGATGGTGCTTACGTTTTTTATCATGGAGCCTGTGGGTAAGAAAGCCTACGAAGCGGGCGTGCAGCCATATCTAAGCGAACAAATAGGCTACCAAGAGGCCTTTGAGCGCGGCGTGAAGCCGTTTCGCGAGTTTATGATAAAAAATACGCGCGAGAAGGACTTGGCGCTGTTTTTACGCATCAGAAATATGCCAAACCCGCAAAGCTTTGACGATATCCCGCTCACGGTCGTGATGAGCGCGTTTATGATCAGCGAAATGAAAACGGCGTTTGAGATAGCATTTTTGCTCTATCTGCCGTTTTTGGTCATCGATATGGTCGTTAGCTCCGTGCTTATGGCGATGGGTATGATGATGCTGCCGCCGACGATGATTTCATTGCCGTTTAAGCTGCTTATTTTCGTGCTCGTCGACGGGTGGAATTTGCTCGTCATGAACCTCGTTAAAAGCTTTCATTAGGTTTTTTGTCGCTATAATCTTAAAAATGCTCCGCGCGCCGCTTAAATTTTCATTTTATTTTACCTACGGCGCCAGGCCCCGGGCGGGCAAATCCGCTCAAATTTAGCCCGCGCCGCCCAGAGCTACCAGGGAAAGGTTTAGATGAAAAAAATTTATATATTTTTGAGTTTTTGCGTTTTTTTAGTCGGTTCGGAGGTTAAATTTGAAGGAAATTTGCCCGAGCTGATTTTAGCCGCGCAGAGCTCAAATTTAGCTCAAATTTCAAACTACGAACCGCAAAAAGCGCAGCTGCAAAAAGAGGCCGTAAAAAGTGCGTATATGCCGAGCCTCACGGTCGAGGGCGGATACAGCTTTTTAAGCGGCGACATCAACGTCCTGCGCCCGCAAAGAGCCGCCACGGCAAGGGCGATTTTGGAGCTTGCCGTTTATGACGGCGGCAAAAGAGAAGCTCTGCTAAGCTCGCTTTCGCACCTTAGCGCGGCTGAAATTTTAAAAAACGAGGAGTATCAAAACCTACTTGCGTTTAACATGGCTAAGCTTTATTTTAGCTTTTTGTCGCTGAGCGAGCTCGCGACCGCAAAAGAGGGCGAGATAAACTATCTAAAAAACGCGCTAAATAGGCTGGAAAAATACTACCGCGCGGGGCTTAGCGACGAGAGCGAGTATGAAGCGATAAATGCTAGATACGCCATGGCACTCGCCGAACGCCTCGAGATCTCGCAAAATCAAAACGAGATAAAAAATCAAATTTACGCGCTAACGGGCAGAGATATAGAGCCTGTGTCTGGCTCTAGGATCGCGCTTGCCGATGAGGACTTCGCGCCGCAAAAAAGCGCAAAGCCCGAGCTTGAGGCGCTTAGGCTAAATTTCGCCGCGGCTTTGGAGGACGAAAAGATAACCGCGTCCGAGACGAACCCGCAAATTTTCATCAAAAACACCTACACCTTTATGCGCACGCATTACGATAGAAACCTGCTGCCCGCGCAGTATAGAAGCGCGCTGGAGCCGTATTTTGACGACTTTTTTAAGCCGAATTTAAACACCAACGAGCTGATTTTGGGCTTTAGTTGGAAGGCGTTTGATTTTGGCGCGAACAAAAAGCAGCGCGAGATAAAGCGCATAAGCGCACTGCAAGCGAAGCTAAATTTAGATCAAAAGCGATTGCAAAACGAGCTAAATTTGACGAATATCAAAAACGACCTAAAGACGCTCGAGCAAAAGATCGTCGCGGGCGAAAGCGCGCTAAACTCGGCGCAAACCTCGCTAAATGCCGTTAGCAAAAAGTATGAAGCCGGGCTGCTTGGATACGTCGAGTTTTTAAACGCGACCGCGCAGAGCTTTAGCGCAGGTAGCGCGCTGGAGCTAAGCAAGAGTAAATTTGAGATCAAAAAGGCGGAGTATCTATATGAGCGCGGCGGTAAAATCTCCGAAAATATCGAAAAAACGGAGCGCAAATGAATAAAATTTTACTTTTTTTACTGAGCGCGGCGGTTGTGCTTTGCGCGCAGGATAAAATTTATGCGAGCTTTGACGTCACGGCCGCAAAAGACGCGCAGCTCGCGCTAAAGGCCGTCGGTATCGTGAAGGCCGTAAATGTAGAAATCGGCTCTGCGGTAAAGCGCGGCGACGTGCTGCTAGAGCTTGAAAACGAGAGCGAAAAACTAGCCGTAAAGCTCGCTCAAAACGACCTAGAGAGCGCGCAGACGGCAAAAGCCCACGCAAAAAGCGTGCTGGATAAATTTAAACTCGTTAAAAGCGTTAGCTCGAAGCAGGCTTTTGAAAATGCGGAATTTGATTTTAAAAATGCCGCACTAGCCGAAAACAGAGCGCATCTGGCACTAAATTTGGCGCAAAAACGGATAGAAGACACGCGGCTGCTAGCGCCTTTTGACGGGACGATATCTGGCAAGAGTATCGAGGTCGGCGAGGGCGTGGGCGGCGTAGCGCAAAAGCTGATGTCTATATTTTCGTATCCGGACGTCAAGCTCAAGCTTAGCTTTGATGAAAAATTTAAAGACCGCGTGAAAATCGGTAGCGAATTTGTCTATAAACTAGACGGCCAAAGCGAGGAGAGGCACGGTAAAATCAGCCTCATTTACCCGACTATCGATACGAAAAACGGCAAAATTTACGCCGAAGTACGGGCGCGAAATTTGACGCCGGGACTTTTTGGCGAGGGATATATCGTCTCAGATTCTCAGGTTGAAACGGATGCCGAGCCTAAAAAAGAGGACGCAAATAAAACATTTGGGCTTAAATTTGACGACTTAAAAAACGGCGGGCTTGCGGGCAAGAAATTTGACGATAAAAAAACTAGCTTCGGTATGGCTGGGTTTTTAAATTTGACGCTGCAAACGAAAAGCGAGATAAATTCGAGCTCAAATTTGACGAGCGGCGTTAAATTTGAGTTCGCCGCGAAAAATGCAAATTTGATGAGCGTATCAAATTTATCTCATAAACAAGGCGACATAAATTTAAACGCAGAATTTGGCTCGGCACAAATTTTACTAGCCGCTAATCTCCAAACGCTTTTTGCAGTGCAGGGCGGCTGGGCAAATTTGACGCAAAAGCCAGTTTTAGCGAAGGCGCGAAATGTATAAGCTAGCCATAAATCGCCCGATTACGACGCTGATGTTTTTCGTCGCGCTCGTATTTTTCGGCGCGATGTCGCTTTTTAGGATGCCAGTAAATCTCTTTCCCGAGGTCGTCATCCCGCTGGTTAAGATCACGACCTATGCGCCGGGCGACATGAGCCTCATCGAGAGCAGGGTCACTAAAAAGATCGAGGACGAGGTCTCGACGATAGACGGTATCAAAAAGATCAGGTCGTATACATTTAACAACCTCAGCATCGTTTTGGTTGAGTTTAATCTCAAGAAAAACATCGACGTCGCCGCAAACGACGTGCGCGACAAAGTCGCAAAGGCAAAGCTGGACTCCCAGCCCGAGATAGAAAAAATCAACAGCGACAGCGGCAAGGTGGCGAGCTTTTTCGTTAGCCGCAAGGATGAAAATTTAACCGCGCTCATGCAGGCGGTAAAAGATGAAGCAAAGCCGTTTTTGCAGCGCGTAAAAGGCGTGGGCAAGGTCGATGATAAGGGCTTTTTGGAGCCTGAGATTAAAATTTACCTTGATCCTTTTAAACTCGATAAATACGCCCTAACCGCAGCCTCAGTCGTAAATATAATCAAATCGCAAAATTTAAAAGCGCCGCTAGGTAAGCTGGAAAATAGCGAATTCGAGATATTTTTAAAGAGCGAATTTGACGCTAAAAGCGTGCGCGAGCTAGAGGAGATCCGCCTGCAAAAGGACGTGTTTTTAAAAGACGTCGCGCGCATTGAGCTATCTCATCACGACACCGACGCCGTTGCGATGTATAACGGCAAGCGCGGAGTGCTGCTTGACGCTATAAAAGTAAGCGGCGCAAACACGATCGAGACGATAAACGCGCTCAAGGCTAAAACGGACGATCTAGCGGCAAGACTAGGCGCAAACTACGAAGTAGAGCGGGTTTATGAAAAGAGCGAAAGTATCCTAAAACACATAAATCAGGTCAAATTTGACATGATGCTAGGCGTCGTGCTCACGGTCGTCATCGTCTTTTTCTTTTTGCGAAGCTTTAGCGCGACCATCATCGCCGCGCTCGCGATCCCGGCTAGTATCGTGGGGACGTTTTTCATCATCGACGTTTTGGGGTTTGATCTAAACCGCCTCACGCTGCTGGCTCTCACGCTTGGTATCGGTATATTTATCGACGATGCGATCGTGGTCGTGGAAAATATCTCCAAAAAGATGCAAGAGGGCGAGAGCAATCCGCTAAAAGCTAGCTTTGAGGGCGTGCGCGAGATAGCCTTTAGCGTGCTTAGCATTAGCGCAGTGCTGCTTTGCGTGTTTGTGCCGATCGCCTTTATGGAGGGCATCGTCGGGCAGTATTTTAACTCCTTCGGTATGAGCGTGAGCGGCGGTATCGTGGTGTCGTTTTTGGTTTGTATCATGCTGATACCCAGCCTCGCGGCGAGATTTTTGAGTGAGGGCGAGAGTAAATTTTACCGCGTGACAGAGCCGTTTTTTGAGGCGCTTGAGAGCGGTTACGAGCGGCTTTTGAAGCTTATTTTGAGGTTTAAAACCGCGTTTGTTATCCTCACTTTTGGCGTACTGGCTCTTTTTATGAGCCTAGCGGGCAAGGTCGGTATGGACTTTTTGCCCGTCGAGGACGAGGGTCAGTTTGAGATATTTTTAAAAGCAAGCCCCGGTATCTCTGTCGAGGCTATGAGCGCTAGAGCCGGCGAGGTCGTGCGCGAGGTAGATAGCGATCCGCGCGTCGAGTACTCCTATATGATCGCGGGCTATACGGACTCAAAGGACGCGTATAAGGCTAAAATTTACGTCCGCCTAAAGGGCTTTGAGTCGCGAAAAGAGCGCCAAACGCAGATAATGGACGAGTATAGAAAAAAGCTTAAATTTGAAGGTCTCAGCATCAAAGTCCTGCAGATACCATACGTCGATACGGGCAGCGACAGTGAGCCCGTACAGCTAACGATCACGGGCGATAGCCTAGAAAAGCTGGACGAAATCCTGCCTAAAGCCATAGCGATGGTGCGCGCGATAGAGGGCACGACGGATGTGGGCAGCGATAACGAGGATAAGATAAACGAGCTGCAAATCAGCGTAAATAAAGACAAAGCCAAGCGCCTAAACGTCGATCCTAGCGCGGTTGCGCAGGTGATATATGCGTCGTTTGGGCAAAATAGGCTTGGTAGCTTTGATAACGGCGACGCGCAGTACGATATGATACTGAGGTTTGACGACGAGTACCGTAAGGACGCGCAGGCTCTACAAAAGCTAAAGATCAAAAATGCCCACGGCGAGAGTATAAGCCTAAGCGCGGTGGCGGAGTTTAAGACGAGCAAGACCTTTTCCGTGATAAACCGCTTTAACAAACAGCGTCAGATCAGGATCGTCGCAAACGTGGATAACGTCCCGCTGGGCGCCGTACAAAAAGGCATCGACGAAAATATCAGTCAAATTTTGCCCGCAGGCTATGATTACGTGATGACAGGCTTTATTGAGATGATGAACGATACGAACGCGGCTTTTGTATTTACGATCAGCCTTAGCGTCGTGCTCATCTATATGATCTTGGCCGCACTCTACGAGAGTTTTATTTTGCCGCTCATCATCATGATCTCGATGCCGCTGGCGTTTGGCGGTGTGGCTGTCGGGCTGTATCTTAGCGGCAACTCCTTTAGCCTATTCGTAATGGTCGGTGCGATCTTGCTTTTTGGTATGGTGGGTAAAAATGCGATTTTAGTCGTGGATTTCGCCAACCGATACGCAAACGAGGGCGCGCCGCTAAACGAAGCCATCGTGCGTGCGGGCGTCAAAAGGCTACGAGCGATACTGATGACTACTTTTGCGATGATATTTGCGATGCTGCCGCTTGCGCTTAGCAGGGGTGCCGGATATGAGGGTAACTCCCCGATGGCGATCTCGATCATTTCTGGGCTTATTAGCTCGACGCTACTAACGCTGCTTGTGGTGCCGGCACTCTTTGGCGCGGTGTATAAGATAGATAAATTCGTGAGTAAAATTTATAAAAGAGAGGAAATTTAAGGCTCAAATTTGAGTCTGTTACGGCTGGATCTGCATCAAATTTACGCTTGGCATTTGCTCTACCGTTGGGCGCTGGTTTTGTTTAAACTAAAAAGCCGATTTTGCTTTGAGACCACATTAAATTGATTTCCGTGATTTAACGTAGCAAATTTGCCGTTTTGTATTCGTCTGCCTCTACTAAACCTCGTTTTTAAATATTCAACGCTAAATATAGATTCCTTATTTATTTGATAACGGTTTTAGAAATTATTAATTTTTAAAATGCTAAAATCCGCGCCGATTTAAAGAAATTTTAAAAGGGCAAATTTTAAACGTGAATATATTTAGTAAAAAGATTATGTATAAGATTCATACTTACGCTTCGCTGATATTTTGTATTCCATTAGTTATCGCGTGTTTTACGGGTTCGATTTTGGTTTATAAAGATGAGATAAATAATTTATTAATGCCTGGCGTCATATATGTCGCAAAAAATAGCGATGAAAACGAGCAAAAAAGTAGATTAAAATTTGACGAGCTAAGGGAAAAAATAGAAAAAGAGTATCCGCATCACGAGATCGTAGGCTGGAATATCGACGCAGATCCCCAAAAGACGGACAAAATTTGGCTGTTAAAGCACGGAGCGGGCGAAAAAGAGTGGGCGTGCGTGTATCTGGATGCATTTAGCGGAGAGATAAAAAGCGATCTCGTGCCGCACGATAGCGGATTCATCGGGGTTATTACCGAGCTTCACGAAAATTTACTCCTTGAAAAAAGCGGTCAAATTTTGCTTGGACTAACGGCGATTTTTGCTTTTATTATTTCGATTAGCGGCTTTATCGTTTACCGAAATTTTTGGGCGAATTTACTGCGCCTTCGGTTTGCAAGAATGGCGGTTTTTATGAGCGATTCGCACAAATTTATCGGCGTTTTTTCTACGCCCGTTATCTTTGCGGTCGCGCTTAGCGGTGCTTGGTGGGAGCTTAGGTTTATGTTTATGCCGCCTTTTGATAATTCTAAATTCGTAATCGGTCCGCAAATTTACGATAAAAATATCTCAATCGATGCTCTCGTGCAAAGAGCGGCCTCGGATATGCCGGGATTTGAGACGCATTACGTTAGTTTTCCGTTTTATGATGGCGCAAATATCACGCTTTACGGGCAAAAACCGTTTCCACATACATCATGTAACTCAAGCACCGTTTCGGAAAGGTCGGTATAG
>ERZ773087.827-NODE-827-length-21878-cov-3.181964_pt1 | contig 21878 bp, 21 predicted proteins | sample MGYA00511375_ERZ773087 | MGnify/ENA primary metagenome ERZ773087 (study PRJEB29015, sample SAMEA2737995) | human oral metagenome | biome: human oral; feature: human-associated habitat; material: dental | place: China | collected 2063 ...
TTCAGCTTGCAGAGGAAGTAAAAGCCTCTCAAGAGGAAATGCTTGGAGATCTAATGGGACAGCTCTAAACCTAAAAAAATATAAAAGACTGACTACAAAAGTCAGTTTTTTTTATTCCTATCACAAAATACTAATCTTAGCTATCAAGAAGAATAGCATCCAATAATCCCTCCAAATAATAAAACTAAACATAAATCAAAAAACTCTCTCTTATGAGAGAGTTTTTCTCTAGTATGAAAATATACTAATTATCTAGTTCTCAAAGTCAAACTAAACCAATCCATGAATCCCTGATAAAATCTATTCCAAGAGTCAAAAGCTGGATTTCTTTCTCCATTTATTACAGCTCTCATATTATTATAGAATCTATCACTTTCTGACTGCCAAAAACTACTATTTCTAAGCCTTGGATAATCTCTCTTGAGCGTTGAGATAACTCCCTGCCAGATATTATAAACAGCTCTAAGCTTATCATATTCAGCATTAGTATAGTTATAGTTATTATTGTTTTGTCTCCAAGTATCATCATAATAACTTCCTCCGACAGAAAGTTCAATACTATCAGTTATAGAGCTATCAGATCTATCAGTAAAAATAACCTTATATTGTCCATTATTTCTAAACCTGATGAAATTTGTAAGATACTTTCTTCCATAATCTGATCTATAAAAGTTAACATAACTAGAGCTAATATCATAATCTGAGCTTGAAGCCGTAGACCAATAATATCAGTCCTTCTTTTGCACCTTTACTGAAAGCTCTCCATTATAGTTCTCATTTTTAGAATTTGAGTATCTCTGATATGCGGTAAGATTAAGATCCACCCAGCTACCAGCACTCACTGAACTACTTCCAGATTTTTCTACCCTTATTTGACTAGAGGCATTATTATTTCTACCTCTACCAACATAGAAACTTGCAGTAGTTGTTTCCCCATTATCAAGTCTTGCTGTAAGTCTGAATTCTCCATCTTTTCTAAACTTCAAGAATGAAGAGAATGATTTTGAGCTCTCTGAACTGTAGAAAGTATAGCTAGATCTGTCTAAGTCATAATCTGAGCTATATGCTGATCTCCAGTACCCATCTCTATATTCCTCTACCTCGAATCTCATAGTTTGAGAAGAATAAGAATTTCCATCTCTCCTCACGCGAAGTGAAACCCATTGATCTACACTAGGAGAAGTTGTACTAATATCATCTATAGCTACCCAGTTACTTCTATTATTGTCCCATCTATTATTATTACCGTTTCCAACAGTAAAAGTCTGATATGCAGTATAATTTGTTCCATCTATCTGCGCTAGAATCCTATACTGCCCATTATTTCTAAATCTAAGGAAGTTAGTTAACCTTCTTTCTCCGGCATCAGAGTAAGAAAACTCATAGCTTGACCTCTCTAAACTATAATCAGAACTTGAAGCAGTTCTCCATGTTCCGTTCCTATACTCCTCTACGGTAAAATTTACTCTTCCATTAAAATAATTACTATATGAAGCACTAGTGTTTCTCACTCTCAAAGTCATATCAATCCATTGATCAGTACTTGGATTGTTTGTAGAAACCGAACTAAAATCTACCTGATATCCCCAATAATTATTATTCCAGTCACGATTATTAGAGTCAGAACCGTCAGTAAACCTTCCATTTCTAAAGTCATAATTCGCCACTAAAACTGAATATGCATTTGGCGTCTCAGCTCTAAGTTCCACTTTCATGTCAGATCCCCCATAGTTAAAATTTCACTGACAATTAGGCAAATCAACACGATTATTATTCGGCAAAGTCAACTTACAACTCAATGAATTTGAACTCATACGAGAAGAACTTACTTCTGCCCTATAGGTATCAGTTCCCGTCTTAGCAATATCAAAACAAAACGAGCTCCCATCAGTAAAGCTAATTGTCTGACATCAAGCAAAAGCTGCATTTGCCAGTCCTGCTACTGGAAGCATAGCTGCTAAAAGCAAATAATGTACTTTCTTCATTATGCATTAGGATAAAAAATAAAAGCCTGATTTTCATCTTATGTCCTCTAAGATAACGATTCTATGAGTAAATACAACCTCTTTTCCCCCAATACCGATAACCAAACGCTAGCAGATTCCCTTTACAAATCCAAGAAAAAAACTAAAAAAAGAAAAATCAGAATTTTACCCTTTTTTATCAAAAAAATGCCTCAGAATACTCAAATTCTCACGCTCAGAATATGCAATATATGATTCAAAAAGCTGGTCAACTGAGAAATTTCTAACAAATATAGAGAAGTAAAGCCATTTTGGACCTCAAGACTTTTTGATTCTGATTGAAATCCTAAAAACTTCTCAGAAATCCACGTAAAAAACTGATATCAGCCAAACTCTCCACTTGCAATTTACGATTTTTGAGGTATTCAAGGACAAGAGCTCCACGAGTGAAAACTCTGCTACAAAATCAACCTAGGGAAACTCAAAGAAATAAGAAATTTTGAAAAATAAATCATTACTAACAATAAGAAAATCCTTATGTAAAAACAAAAAACCGCTTGAAATCGAGCCTAAAATCATCATACTAAAACTGATTGTTTTATCTTAATATTTCTCAAGCTCGTGGCAAATCCTCTTATTGACGATCTTCTAGCCTCTACTGATATCGTCGAGCTCATCAGTAGATACGTTCCGCTCAAAAGAGCCTGAAGTAACTTTTCTGGTTGCTGTCCTTTTCATAATGAGAAAACTCCATCTTTCATGGTCTCACCTACCAAACAAATCTTCAAATGCTTTGGCTGCGGTAAAGGGGGAAACGCATTAACTTTTTTCCAAGAGATAGAAAAAATTGATTTTCGAGATGCCGTAAAAGAACTCGCAAAAACCCAGCATATTGATATTGAAAAATATAATCTCAACACTCAAAAAATCAGTGATGAGAGCGACCAGAAAGCAAAGCTCAAAAGAATGCATTCACTTACTCAGCAATTTTTTCTCGCTCAGCTCAAAGAATCAACTCAAGCTTTAGACTACCTAACTACTCATAGAAAACTTTCAAAAAATCTGATCGAAGAATTTGGTATCGGATATGCACCAGATAAGCACTACCAACTCATCCAACTCCTGAGAGAAAAAGGTTTTACAGACAATGATCTCTTAGAAGCCTCTCTGGCCAAAAAAAATGCAAATGGAGAAATCTATGCCTTTTTTAGAAATAGGATTACCTTTCCAATCTATGATACTATGGGGAATATTGTTGGATTCTCAGCTAGAGTACTCAATCCTGAAGATAAACCCAAATATCTCAATAGTGCCGAACATAAAGCCTTTGAAAAATCAAAACTCCTCTACGGACTGAACTTTGCCAAAAATTATATTAGAGAACAACAAAAACTGATCGTTGTGGAGGGACAAATGGATGTTCTCTGACTAGCAAAGGTTGAAACACCAGTCTGAGTAGCAACTTCTGGAACTGCTCTCAGCCAAGATCATATCAAACTTATGAAGAGATATACTGAAAACATCTTTCTCCTTTTTGACAACGATAATGCAGGTCACCAAGCAACGTTAAGAGCCCTCAAACTCTTTTATCAGCAGAACATGTTCCCTAAAATTATCAAACTTCCAGAAGGATTTAAGGATGTTGATGAACTTTCAAACACTCCGGAGGGGAAATCAGCTTTTGAAACTTGTCTCATGAATGCCCAGGATGGTTTCCTAGGTATCTATCATCAGATGAGATCAGAACTTGATATGACCTCACCTATCGACAAACAGAAACTCATAAATACCCTCTTTGAACTCATTATCTCAGTTAATAGCCTCACCATCCAAGAGCACTATAAACAACTCCTCGCAGAAAAGCTTGGATTCGCTTTTGAAATCCTTGATGCACAGTTTAAGAGATACAAAACAACAGATGGGAAGCTCATTCTAAATCAACAAAATAGACAACAACAGCAAGAAAACACTGATCGTTACCAACTTCATAGAGATGAACTCGTTGTCAGTCTTTTTTACCAATGAGCACTAGAAAAATATCTCTGAGATTTCCAAGGAGCAACAACACTTTTTGATATCATTACGATCATCTGAGCATCTAAACCAGACTCCCTCCTCGCACAAGCATTAAATAACAAGCTCACACCAGAACAAATCTCCTCTCTTAATGAACTTGGAATGTGGCGAGATGCACAGCTTGAAGAGCATCAAACCACTGAAAAAAGATACCAAATCATCCTCCAAGCCATTCTCCCAATCCTTCAAAAGTGGCTTCAACTAGCACTCAAACATTCAGCACTTTCAGCCGAGCAAAAAAGACAACTCCTAGAACTCAGAAAAAAACTATAAAAAAATCAGAATAAAAAAACTCTAAGTCTATACTTAGAGATTTTTTAATATCTGCTCCAAAGCAGGATTTTGCTTTGCCTTTTCCGCCAAAAGGGTAATCATCTGCTGATCTAAAGCAAAAATTGAAAATTCCTTCAATAAACGCTCATTATAAAAAACCTTAACATGATGAAGCCCAGAAACAGCAGGAGTCAGATTTATCTTTCTTTTTTCTCCCAAATAAGTAATACGATCTGGGAACACCTGCATTCCACTTCCAACTTCTACCTTGATCTCTCATTCAAGAAACCCTTGATCTCCTCTCTTATTCTTAATCATTAATTCAATAGATTTTCCAAGCTTTACAATAGGATACGACAATTCTCAACTAATATCCGCTGCAGTCAATAAATATCCAGCTGAACTAGTGCCTTCATTTAACTGCTCTGCCTGAAAAATTCTCCCTTGTGTCTCCAAAAACAAAATCGGATCCAAGGTATTTTTCTGAATCAATGACCAGCATTTCGCCTCATTTACAACTTGAAAAAGATTTTCAGCCTCACAGTCAGTCTGCGGATAGTAAGGATGTTTTCACTCATTAGTATCAATCTGAAAATGAAGGTGAGGACCTGTTGTATTCCCAGTATTCCCAATTTTTCAAATCAATTGCCCCTCTCCTACTTTATCTCCTACCTGCACCAAAATTTCACTCAAATGCACATAATTTGAATAAATAAAGCGGCTTCAAATCTGATGCTTGATTGTGATAACATTTCCCCATTCACCCTTAGCATGAGCCTGAACCACCTCACCGGTTCCCATTGAATAAACTGGGGTTCCTACAGTCGATACAATATCCACTCCTTTATGCGCTCATTGCCCCATATCTCGACCTCAGACATAGGTTGCACCTCGCAAAACAGAGTATACAGAACGATGCAAAGGATTTTTTATAAAAGAAAGATAATCCGCACCTTCAATTTTCGGCAATTGAATCTTACAAAGTTCTTGAGTGCCGCAGAATTTCCCCTCCACTTCTGGAACTGGATACTGCCAAGCTCAGGCATACGAAGATACAACTCAAACACTTAAAAATACAGAAAAAATCAGATTTTTTACCCCCTTTTTCATACTTTCTCTAAAAATTACATTTTAAAATCAGAAAAATCAGTATACTCCTCTCCTCAAAAAAAACAAGAAAAATTGTTAACATTAGTATTACAAGAGACAGTCTTAGGAGTCAATTAAATAATTTTTTGATAATAAGAATCTAATAGAGCGTAGATTCCCTTAAGATTATTATCTCTCTTCAAAAGCATCAATTTTTTGATATCAGCATCATCTAGAGCAATAATAAATCATCTATCGTCTAAACAAGTATCCTTACATCTTTTATAAAAAAGATCTTTATCTTCAAATTCTCTACATACTATAATTCAAAATTTCCCTCTATTAGGACTAAATCTTCATGCCATTTGGTCTAATTCTGGATTTTTTATTTCGCTTGAATAATTTTTACATTCAACCATAATATATGCTGAAGGAATCTGTTTTATAGCAGCTAAATCACTAAAAAAGATCCCTTTCTTTCTGTATTAGTATAAAGAATATCAATCCTCTTTCTTCCTTCATGAATCTCAAATTCTTTTTGGGGATGAATTAAATCATTTTCAAAGATATATCCTAAACATCCCATAATACAATCATGATATTTACCAGCTGCCTGAGTTCATGCTGGAATAGATTCCAATTCTTGAATCTTTCCTTCAACATTGTATTGCTTATCTTGCAAAGGTGTATTAATAGCCATATTAGCCTTCTTATATTTATATTCTACATAAACACCTTCATTTTCTCTTGAAAAGACTGCGATGAATTCTTTAGTTTTTTTATGAATTGATTTTAAATCCTTTTTGTAAGGAGGCCTTATCTCTCAATTTTTCAACGTTCTACACAAAGAATCACCAGCTCTTAGATATTTTTCTTGTAAAAAATTTAAGATATAATGATTATAATATTCATCTCCATCTAAAAGCAATTTATATCTCGCAATATACTTAGGGACTAGGACTATCCTCTTATATTCCATCCCTATAGCTACTAGAGGAAGATCTACATAATCCTGTTTCCATCTCATTTCATTTTCGTCCCAATATGAATCACTTGGAACTTTTGTCATTGGGATATTCCAAAACAAACACTGCTGCTGAGTATATTGAATTAATTTATCAAGGATAATTCTTACTGTAATATCAGAAATTTTATCATTACTAATTCATTCAACTAATAGAGAACAATCTTCTAAATCTGACAAAAATCCAGTTGTAACAGCTCTACTTTTTTTCAATGCATCATACAATTGTTCTCATTGATTCTCTCAAACACCTTTCCCTCACCTATCTTTTCCAGCAAATCAAAAATGTATATCATGACACTCACTTAGATTTCATAGCATGTAAAGGACCTTCTCCACATTATCTTCTTGTATATAGTTAAGAACAAGATTAAAAAAATGTATAATTTTATTATGAGTTTCATTCGACCACCTATTTTTTTGACTAGATATAGCATAAGGATCAACAAAAAGTTGAATATCTCACTCTATTGGTATATCAACAAAATCAAGTTCTGATTGAGATTTTCATAAATTGAAATACTCTGAAAACAGCATGTATTTTAAATTAGCAATCTAAATAAACATAAAATACTATTTCTGCAATAACATTTTAATATCTAAAACAAAGATATTCAAAAAACACATAAGAGCTTATACCCTTTTCCACACTAAAATCAAGGGCACTCCTCCATTCAAAAATTTAAATAAAAGAAAAATCCCAGATACAATCTAGGACTTTCTTGCATTTTATAAAATTCATAAAATACAGTAACTGTTATGCCATATGTAAACAAGCTCTAGCTACACCTATCTTAGAGATTACTTGATTAATCTCTTCACCAAATTCATCACTTTCTGATTCATTTAAAAAGTCAGAAAGATGTGAAGAGTCTAGTCTAGAAATTCTATCAGATAAATGCGAACACCCTCCAATAAATGTGATAAGATGAAAAGCATTTGTCGCTGCTAGGACCTGTGGCATACCAAAACGCTCACTAGTGCTGTATTTGAATTTCTGATAAGCGATTTCCTGTTCCTCAGAAACAGTTCCACACTTTTGAAATTCACCACGCAAGTAAGATAAGACATCAATTGTGTCTTCAGGATGAGAAGCTAGATTAAATAACTTCTCTTTCTCAATTTTGAAGTTTTTTGCTTTGTTCATATGATTACTAGTAATTTTAACTTTTTTTATTTTAGGGTTTGTGAATATATAAATTTTGAGTAAAAAGTCAATATATTTTTCAAAAAAAACAAAAAACTGACTCTAATAGAATCAGCATTTTGCTTTTATCTTCTTAATCCATAACACAATCAGGGCTGGCAAGAATCGAACTCGCGACGCGGAGCTTTGGAGACTCCCGCTCTACCACTGAGCTACAGCCCTACAAAATGAATATCCCTTGATCCAGGGAGTGAGGGGATCGAACCCCCGACAGCGGTTCCGAAGACCGATGTGTTACCACTACACCAACCCCCCATACATCAGTCCAATAAGCCCGGTTCTGTATTAGGTACTATTTATCTATTACTCCTTAGAGGAGTACTATTGCACTTCCATAACAAGTATGACAAGCTTGCACGAGCTACGGTTTACCGCTCATCAGACCATCAGTCTGATTGAGTGTAGGTAAGCCTAAAGCTAAGCTACCCTACTGTTTCACCTTTCTCCTCCTAAGAGGATAGTTTAATCTCTGTGGCACTTTCGTTTGCCCGCAAGAGCGATGTTCCAGTATCCGTTAGATACTAGCTGTTTTTTCGTGCCGGGACTTTCCTCACCTTTGGGGTGCAGTACCTAGACTGACGGTCTATATATACTAAAATACTTCTATAAATCAACTCAAAAAAACAAAAAACTCTGATTTATATCTATGCTTCCACTTATTTTCTCCTAAAGATCGCGTAAATGACCAAAAACGGGAAAACCAAGAACTTTTTCCAGCTCGGCTTCTGCCAAAAAAATGCTGGATATTCCTTGAAAAGCGTACTCATCGCTTTCCCAAACCTGTTTTCCGGATTCTGAGTATCAAAAGGATACTTAAAAAAATCAAGCAAAAAACGTAGCATCACATAAAATAAAGTTAAAAAGCCCCGAAAAGTTTTCGAGGCTCTATGATCAGTTTTTTAGTCCTGTTTTTTTGCCTTTGCAGCAGTTTTCTTAGCAGGCTTTTTTGCCTCAGACTCGCTAGCCTCACTCAATGGACCAACAAGCTTAGTATAAAGTTGCTTTTCTACAAAAAGTGGCTCCTGTTCATTATTCCAATCAATTGTTAAGCCAAGCAATTCAGTAACTTTATTGAGAATAAAGAACTTTTCAAGACTTTCCTTTGCTGCTGATTGAATTCCTTCAATAAATTCCTTCGCCTTTTCTTCTCCGATCTGAGAGAAATATTCAGCAACCTTCTCAGCTGATCCAAATCTCTTTTCCAAATTCCGCATTCTTACCTTTAATTCTTGATCAACCATAGTCTTAGGAATTATTACCTCAACTCCACTCTTCTTTACCTCAGAAAGGTAGTTCTCAACAGTCTGAATCAAACTATTTTCCTGCTTTTGTTTAAGAATCTCCTTTTTAATATATTCTCTAAGTTCAGCATTAGTCTTTACCTCTGCATCCTTACCAAAGAGCTTTACGATCATTTCATCATTAAGCTCAGGAAGTACAATCTGCTTCACATCTTGAATAGTTACCTTCAAAACTTTTGCTCCCTCATGCTTTGCTTTAAGAACAGCAGGAAGTTTCTTCTCATCATACTTAAGCTCGATCACTTCTCCTTTCTTTTTTCCCTCAAAAGTCTTTGCCCAAAACTTGTCCTCAGCAAATTCTACTTCGCCAAGGTATATCGTTCCCTTTTCAATACTCTTATCCTCAGCATCAAAGAATTCAAGTCCAAGCTTTGAAATAGTATCCAAAGCTACAACTTCAGCATCTTTATAATCAGCATAATTCTTCTGAATATTGAGCAAAGAATCCTCTACTTCCTGCTCTGTAGCTTCTACACTAATTCCATCCATTTTAACCGCAGACCAGTTCTTACCTGTTACATCAACCTCAGGATACACATCAAGGGAAAACGTTACTGTTGTAGTTCCCTTCTCATCTTTAGTATCAAAGGCGTAAGGCTCCCCGATAAACTTAATATCAGCATTTTCAGCCAATAAAGCCTGAAGTCCCTTATTGATCAAATGTTCATTGATTGCCATACTGATATATTCAGGAGAAACCTTCTGCTCTACAATATGCAAAGGCACTTTCCCAGCTCTAAAACCTGGAACATTCATATCCTTTGCAAAATGTTGCAAAACATGACTTCTCACCCCATTTTTTTCCTCATCAGAAAACGAAATCGTAACAGTATAATTGCTCTGTTGAGCTTTTGCTAATTTCTTATCCATTGTCCAAAATAATGAAATAATAAAAAATTTGAAACCGAAATTAAGTCTAGCTATTCGCTCCTTGTTTTCAAGAGAAAAAATCTACTGTTACTCCCCTCTCCCCCCCCAAAGTTCTAAAAGCCCAGTGAAAGAAATGCCCTTGCTTTTATCAAGCATATTCTTAGGATCATAGACAGAAAAAAGACAAAAAATTCTGATTTCTTTTTCTTTATTTTCGATAGACAAACAATGAAAGTTTCTCATGCTCTTGGTATTGACCGAGGTAGTAAATATATTGGTCTCGCCTATACTCCGCTCAATGCAGATGTCGTTTTCCCAATTGGATATGTCATGAATGATGCAATGACCTACTACTATATAGCGGATCTTATCCAGAGATATCACATTAGAAAAATCATTCTCTGATGGCCTCAGAAACAAAAAGATATCCAAGAACATATCACAAAATTTATGGAATCTCTGAATTATATCATTGAAAATCAAAGGATCGAAATCGAAACGGTAGATGAAGATTTCAGTAGTGTGCAATCAGGAGAAATCGTTTCTGACTTCAAAAAAAATGCAACTACAGATACCATCAGTGCAATGATTATCCTCGAAAGATGGAAACAATCAAAAAAATCTGAAAACTAAAACAGCAACCTCATACAGGTGCTGTTTTTCTAATTTTTCAATTCCGCTTGGGTAGAAGTCGAGTAATCCAAGTATTTAAAAGAGGTGCTTCAGATGAAAGCTCAAGCTGACCAGAATTACCAATTTTACCTATTCCTAGTTTAGATTGAATATTCTTGATTTCACAAACTAGTGGAAAGAAATCTGCGCCTCGCCCAAGTGCTAATAAAACTTGAGAACTTGCAAGCTTAAGTTTATTTTCCTCATTTAATTTGCAGAGAATATCTGGTGCGATATTCGCATAATCATAACGATACAAACCATTCTTTAAACGGTTATCTCTTTTTTCTCTAAGTGCCTCAACATAGATTAAAACATCTTCAGCTAAAACACTAACCTCATCCAAGGAGTAATGAATAATTTTTCCATTACCTAGACAACGAGCGACAAAAATCAGATTTTTTTCTTTTGTTCCCATATCCTTTTTATTTAATTGCAAACATATAGATAAACATTTTTAAGGGAAAGTCAAGATATTAAGAAAAACAAAAAACAGCACCTGTATATAGGTACTGTTTTCTCATCTAAAAGATGCGATGTTCGTCAGCTTTCAATTGCGAACAACTTAGGGATCCAAGTTTCCAACCTAGATCTAACCTTTTTACCATTAAGAGCATAAAAGGTTATCAGGGGTTGTTCAGGATCTCGACACTCGTTCTTATAGCACGCAATCTGATCCTTAAGCTCTCGCTTAAAACTAGAGAAATCATCACTAAGCACAAGTTCTTTAAGAGGCATCGTAACAAGTCCGGCAAGTTTACCATTAGATGATGCAAGTGCATCAATCACCTCTCCAACAATCTTCTGTTTATAGAAGACGTAGGAACCCAAGACTAGCCTCTGTTTCTCTTTGTCTAAAGCTTTGTTAACTTTGGAGAGTGCTTTAGAAATTTCTTTGAGATCTTCATAAGAAAGTTCTATAAAAGCCAACGGAGTCGCTGTAGAAGCAACTGAGGGAACCTGGTTCCCTACGGAAGAATATTTCTTTCCCATAAAAAATAAATTTAATTAGTACAACTTTTTTATTTGTATACCACAAAATAACGATTTTTTAATAAAAGTCAAGATATTTTTAAGAAAAAGTTAGAAGTTTCGCTTCTAACTCTCATCATCTTCATCAAAACTATACTCTTCAAAATCATCATTATCATCATAGTCATCTCTTCCATAATCCTCATCATCAAGATATTCATCTTTCTGCTTCTGAGCTGGCTTTCTTCATCTTTTCTTCTTTCCTCACTCACTATTAAGCTTTTCGATATCATCTTCAATTCCGAGCATTTTTTGAAGTCCCTGATGCTCTTTCAATTTTTGAATAACCTTTTGCTCAATCTGCCTCACTCTTTCTCTCGTTACATCAAACTCTTCTCCAACTTGTTCAAGAGTAAATTTTGGACCATCAATTCCATATCTCATCTTCACGATCTTTGCCTCTCTATCATCAAGCATCGCCAGAATACTATCTAAGTTATTTCTAAGTGCAGCCCTCTCCGCCAATTGATCTGGTCTGAGGGTATTCCCATCTTCAATCAAATCTGCAAGCGTATCCCTTCCCTCATCTCCAACTTCTCTATCCAGTGAAACATTTCAAAAGATCACTTCTTCCAGCTTTTTAATCTTTTTAATCGGAAATCAAAGCTTTTGTCAGATTTCTTTACTTGTCGGTTCACGACCAAGTTTTTGGAAAAGAAGCTGATAGGTTTTATTGTATGAATTGATCTCATCAATCAAATGAACTGGAATCCTCACATGCCTCGTCATATCAGCGATCGCTTTTGTGATCGACTGCTTTATCCACCAAGTCGCATAAGTTGAAAACTTAAACTCCTTATCTGGATCAAATTTTTCAATAGCCTTAATAAGCCCGATATTTCCCTCCTGAATCAAATCAGAAAAAGTCAAACGAGAACCTAAATATCTCTTAGCAATAGAAATCACTAGTCTTAAATTTGACTCAATCAGCTTTTTCTTTGCCTCCTCATCTCACTTTTTAATTCTTCTCGCAACTTCCTTTTCCTCTTCATAGTTCAAAAGTGGAATTTTTGAAATATCATTAAAATAGAGTTTGATATAATCCTTATACTGATTATCAACTGCATGATCCGCCTTACCATAAAGCGTAATTTTTCAAAGCTTAGTCTCTTTTTTCAAAGACTCCTGCTCTTTTTCAAGCAACTCTTCAATCGTTACAATTTTGATTCCAAGTTTTTCTGAGAGATCATAAAACTTTTCAAGAAGCTTGATATTCCCCTCCATATCATCAATTTCAGAGATCACTTCTTCTTCCTCGATCATACCCCTATTCGCCCCAGTCTCTAAAAGAGTCTGCAGACCTGGAGTAAGCTCGTTAATATCATCTTGCAACTTATCTCGCAACTGTTTTTTTGTCGAATCCATAGCCATCATACTCAGCTAGCAAATAAAGTAGTTCTCAACTATCAAAAACCTGAAATCAAAAATCTTTCACCATTTTTGACATTTTCCAAAAAATACATATAATATTGTCGTGTAGTAGAACCTTGTAAGTGAAATAAAGAGACAGCTCTGTATTTCGCGATAAAAGCAGCCTCCCTTGAAGAGTGCTGTTTTTATTTTTGAGGAGAAACTCTCACGATATAGGTCTCTTTACTATTTGCACGACAGCTCTGAGGCTTAAAAAGCTTGATTGTTTTTGCTCAAAATCTTTTCTTTATCTTTGCAACAAACTCATCAAAACCAGGTCACATAAAGATTTTAATTACAAAGGCACCATCATCTCTCAACAACTCATCATATATCCAATACGTTTGCTCCAAAAGATCAATTGATCTCATCGCATCAATATCCTTAAGCCCAATAGTATTAGGGGCAATATCAGACTGAATAAAATCAAACTGAGAAAGCTGGTGTTGACTAAGGATTGAATATACTTTTTCCTGCTCTGTAATATCCTGCACATACGTACTCAATCCTAGGAAGTTGAGCTCAACCTTCTTAAGATCAAAACCAATTACTTGATATTGTTGGACTCCAAATTTCTTAAGTTGCCCAATAGTATACTGAAGCCAACTTCATGGTGCACATCCAATATCCAAGACACTACGAGTACTTTTAGTAATTAGTCAGAATTTATCTTGTATCTCCTGAAGCTTGAAAGCACTCCTCGCCTTATATCACTCTTTTTTCGCCTTTTTAAAATAGAAATCATAGGGATTATACATCTCGTCTTATATCAAAAATCAAAGCACACTAAAAAAGCAAAAACAGTAGAGTTTTAATCTACCGCTATAATTTTCACATCTTTTCTTCCACCTTCATGTCTCATTTTCACCGTATCTCCAACTTTTTTTCCTCTGATTGCCTGCCCAAGCGGAGATTCAAATGAGATCTTCAAACCATCCTCGATACCAATTTCTCAGGTACCAACGATAGAAACCTGATATTCTTTATCATCATCTTCAATACTCACAGTCACTTTTGATCCAAAATCAACAACTTTGTCAGACTTTTTGATATCTTTTTCCTTTTCTACGATCTCTACATCAGCAATAAGATTAGTAATTTCAGCAATCCTTGAATTGATAAAATCCTTATCTTCCATAGCTGATTTGTACTCAAAGTTTTCCGAAAGATCTCACATAGCCTTTGCCTCAGCAAGTCTTTCTAAGACCGCAGGCAATTTCTCCTGTTTTAGCTCCTGAAGTTCATTAATCAACTTATCATATCACTCTCTGGTAAGAAAATTTTTACTCATAATTATTTGAATGCAATATAAAGAAACAAAGTACTCCTAAACTACTGTTCACTATCTAGAGAAGATTCCCCAGAAACCAAGTACTTTTCTCTTTCGTTTATCAAATGCATGAGAAACAAGATCAGTTGCAACCTTGAATCCTTTATGATTTTCAACTACAAATCTCTCTCCATTGTAAAGGAAAGCAAAAGTAGCCTCATAAAGTCCGCTCTTATTTTTTGTAATAGTATAATCAATAATTACCTCTGCATCAATATTTTTAGCGTAAATCTTTTTAAGGATAGTCTGCCCTTTATTGGCGATCTGATGATCTACAGCCTTCTTAATATCAGCCTCCATCACCTCTGATACGTTTACAAACTTAAACTTAACATCACTCACTTGAAGCAATTCTTGTGTCATCTTGCTAATGTATAGAATATAAAATCAATCTTACTTGTATTAAAATCCTCTCAAAAAGCAAGAGTGATTTCGCATTTTTTCTTCAAAAAAACAAAAAAATCTGATTTTTCATTCTTTTAACATTCTATAAAAGAAATAAATCTGAAGAGAATCACAATTTTTCCTTGAAAATGCACAAATATTTCATACACTCTCAGAAAACATTTATTTTCTTATCAGAAATAAAAGATGAAATCTCTACTCAAATGACTACTTGCTATACTCATTATAGCCGCTGGAGTTTTTCTTCTCCGAAAAAATCCTTTTAAATCAGATACCATCACTGAAAAATCAATCATTACCATAAGATATTCTACGCCATATACGAATACTCAAAATACTGATGAAGAATTCTCTGGAGTGGTTGAACATCTTCAATACAGTTCAAATGTAGCTCAAGTTTTCAACACCCTTTTAGGAGCAAAAAAATGAGAAAGCAAAACTGCACTACTAACTGACCCGCTTTCTCTCCATGATGATAGCCTCATTCAGAAAATACCAACCATGCTCCTCTCACAGATAAACACAGACACAACAATTGGAACTGTAGTGACTCTTGATGATACAACATACACTATCACGAGCATCATCAACGAAGAAGGTGTAGAAAAAGCTGTTCTTGATCCAAATCCTGCATACACAATTCAAGAGCAAAACTGGACTTTCACAGTTGAGACTTTGCAATAGTTTCTCTCAAGATAATAAAAAAAGAGCCAAAAATCTGGCTCTTTTTTCACTATTTGATACATTAAATCTCTTACATTTGGACAGGCACGGATTCAGAGTTTTCTATCTGATTTCCATTTCCTAATTGATCTAAGCTTGTTGTATTCTCAGTTTCTGTTTGAACCAAAACCTGCTGATTCCCAGCACCAGATCCAGCAAAACCATCAATACTTTCAACAGGATTTTGGACAAACTGCTTGGTTTTCTCAACAAAGTTAGTTGCCCCCTGTTTGATTCCTGAGAAAACATTTTCAATAGGATTAAGCTGAACAGGAACTGATTGCTCCACCACCTGAGTCTGAGAAGCACTCTCAGGCATTTGAATAGGAACCGCATCTTGAGTTTGTACAGGAACAGATTCAGTCGCTTGAACTGGGACTTGAAAAGGAACCTGAACTCCTACACTCTGAACCGAATTCACAACTTGTCCTCACATCTGCTGAGCAGAAGCGACAACTTGCTGCCCTGATTGCATGACTTGATTTCCTATATTTTGCACTCCAGCTATTGGATTAGCTACAAAATTCTGAACTCCTCAAACTGGATTACTTGCAAAATTTTGAACATTCCCAGCAAGATTTTGTGCATTAGTCTGGATGGAATCTTTAAGCTGTCCTCACATATCAACCCCCTTATTGATCAGGTTTGTTGCCTGATTTGCAACCATTGTTGGAGCTGAGGTTATCACACCTGCAACAGCATTCGTTTTCTCAGTAATCTTTCCAGCAATATTTGAGGTTGTGCTGGTAATACTATTAGCTACAGAAGTTGTCTTATCGAGCAAATTTTGAGTGCTAGCAACCAACTTTTGAAAAAATCAAGGCTCCTGCTGAGGAACTTGTTGCCCCTCAATAGGCATTTGCGCTACTCATTCTTGATTCATCCCCTGCTGAGCTGGAGCAGATTCTCCATTTTTTAACCCAGTAATAGGATCAGGCTGCCCGGTCGCTTTAGCAATAAATCCAACAAGCTTACCAACCGTTCTATCAAAAAAAGATGGTTGCTTTTGCTCTGGTGGATTCACCTCAGAAAGCGGAACTGTAGTAATGTTTTGAGCAGATACTGCTTCTGGCATCTTTTGTTTTTATAAAGAACTAAAAGTCTTCATGTCTAAGTATAGTTCTTTTTTATAAAAAGTCAAAAAAATCAGACTTTTCTCCCTATTTATAGAGTAGCCTCCTGCCTCTCCATCAATTCAAAACACCTCGCCTCTTTGAGCTCAATAGTTTTAATAATCCCCCACAAGTGTTCGGAAAGCAAAGCAATCTCATCATAAGGCAAATCCTTATTATCAAAGATACGACTAATTTGTTGCTTTTCATCTTCAAGTTCTTCAAGTTCTTTGATCAATTGCTGAAGCTCGATATTCTCTGCATACGAGAGCTTTTTTACTGAAGTTGATGACTCAGGAGCTTTTGAGGAAAGATCAACAGAAACCTGATAAGAAGAGTCAGTTTTTTGTTCTTTTTGCTGAGTTTGGAGATGGTTTCGCTCTGTATACGTTCCTCGGAAATCAGTTACCTTTCCCTCCCCCTCAAAAACAAATAAATGATCAACTAATCTATCCATAAATGCTCTGTCATGAGAAACAATCAGTAAACATCCACGAAACTGCAACAAAAAATCCTCTAAAATTCTAATCGTCAAAAGATCTAAATCATTTGTTGGTTCATCTAAAATCAAAAAATTTGGATTTGCCATCAGCGTTTTTAAAAGAAAGAGCCTCCTTTTCTCACCTCAGCTGAGGGAAGTAGCAAACTGATACTGTTGCTGAGCAGGAAACAAAAACCTTTCCAAAAGCATTGAAGCCGATATTTTCTCTCCACCAGCCAAAACCAGATATTCACCAACATCTCTAATCACATCAATTACTCTTTTTCACTCTGGAAACTCAATCTCACCCTGCTGATAATGTCAAAACACTACAGTCTGCCCAACCTGAAGCACTCCACTATCAGGCTGCTCCTCTCAAAGCAAAAGTTTTATAAAAGTCGACTTCCCTACTCCATTTTTCCCAATAATTCAAATACGCTCCTGAAACTTAAAATCATAAGAAAACTGATCTAAAATTATTTTTTGACCGAAAGTTTTTTTCAGATTTTTTATTTTAAGAATCTTAGTTCAAAGTCTCCTCTCTTGAACTGGGATATCAAGAGCTCCAGATTCCGAATACAAAAGCTCTTTTTGTTCATCATACTGGCTCTCTAATTGATAAAATTCTTTTTGTCTATAATTTTGTTTGGTCGCTCTTGCCCTTGGTGATTTGCGCATCCAAACAAGCTCCCTTTTGAGGAGCTGACGAAGCTTTTCTGTAGCAATCGATTCATTTTCTCTCCTCTCAGCTTGCTTCTGCAGAAAATAACTATAATTTCACGGATAAAAATACAGTTTTCATCTATCTAGCTCATAAATCTCATCACATACACTTTCCAAAAAATACCTATCATGCGTTATCATAAACAAGGTAGAATGCTGATTTTTGAGATAATTTTCAAGCCACTCAATCATCTGTAAATCCAAATGATTAGTTGGTTCATCAAGTACCAAAAAATCTGGTTCATCAATCAGTGTTTTCGCTAAAGCTACTCTTTTCAGCTCTCAGCCCGAGAGCGTTGAAAGCGGTTGCTGAAGAAGAGACGTCAACTGTAATCTAGAAATAATAGTGTTTACCTTAGACTCATAGTCCCACGCCTGGATCGCATCAATTTCATCAAAAAGCTGCTGAAAACGCTCAGGATCAGTATCTGGATTCTGCACAAGTCATTCATATTCCCTAATCAGACTTGCAGCTGGATGAGAAATCGCAAACAACTCCTCTGCTATCGTATGATTCAAATCTCCACGAAAATCCTGAGGCAAATATCAGATTTTAAGTCCCTTTCTCCATTCAACCTTTCCATCAGTTTTATCTAGTTCTCACATCAGGAGTCTCAAAAGTGTGGTCTTTCCACCACCATTCTTGGCAACAAGAGCGATCTTTTGCCCCTGCTCTACACTAAAACTTAGATGATCAATAATCGGTCTCCCAGTATAAATTTTTGTCAACTGATCTACCTTTAACTCCCAAGCCATTTTCCATTGCAATATAAAACAATCCAAGTCTAGTAATTTTCTCTATAGATACAATAAAAAATTAAAAAATTTGACATCTCTTGAGCTTTAAGTATACTATAAGCAATTTAGCATCATTTCTCATAAAAAGATGAATACTCCAGGTAATGGTCCAGGACCTTCTCCAAGCGGATACCAAGAATTGAGAGATTTTTTTAAGGAAAGAAATAAACAATCTGAATTTTCTCTCCTTTTTAATAGTTTCTGTCAAACTACTCCATTTGGACAGAGCTTAGAGCTTAAACAAATGAACTTCATCCGTTTTCTAGATGAAACACGGAATAGAGCTGGGCACAATTTCCAAGCTGCAGTGAAATTAGTAGGACGACAAGCTTCAGCAAAAGAAATAAGCTCCTTCCTATCAACGTATCTTGCTTTTCGTAAAGCTCAGAAATTACAGAAAGAGACTACTCAGAGTCAACTCATCGGAAATCTTAATACAAAAACTAACGATCAACCAGAATATATCAGACTTCTAAAAATAGGGAAAGCAGTTTTAGACCTAACAGCTGATGAGCAAAAGCTATTTGAGAAAATATGCAAAAAACATAAAGGGAAAAAAATTGTAATTGACTATTTCTATCAATGCTATCTAGAATATAAAGACGTACAAGAACCCGAATCTTCGGATATAGAGGACCTTTATCGTCCTAGACTCTCAGCACATGAGGAAGTTATCAATAGGCATCTCTGAGAATTTCGAAGCAGAGACTATAGTCTCAAACATGGTATAAAAAGCCTTTTTTATCATATCGAGGAAATCTTTAGAAAACATATCAACTAAACTTGACCTCTGAATGCAAAAAGATAAAATCCTGAGTTCAGTGTTTTATCTTTTTTTATTATACCAATGAATACCTTTGATAATATTATTATTTGATTCTGAAAAGGAGGGAAAACCCTCGCAGTTGCGCTCGCAAAAAAATGAGAAAGTGTAGCTCTTATTGAGCAAAATCCAGAAATGTACGGAGGAACATGTATCAACATTTGATGCATTCCATCAAAAAAACTCCTCACACTTTCTCAAGAGAACCACCCAACTACCTTGCAAGAAAAAGCCGAATACTACCAGCAAGCTATAGATGAAACAACTAAGCTAACAGCTTTTCTCAGAGAAAAAAATTATGCAATGCTTGCTGCCTTTGAAAATATTCAAATCATTGATGGAACTGCTAGCTTTATTTCTGATCATGAAATCAAAATAACTGGTCCAGAATGAGAAAGAACAATCTCAGGAGAGAAAATCTTTATCAATACCTGAGCAACAAGCAACCGCCCAGAAATCCCATGAATTGAAAACACAACAAAAGTCTATACCAGTACAGAACTCATGAAAGCCAGAGAATATCCTGAACACTTGGCAATCCTAGGTGCCGGATTTATTGGGCTAGAATTTGCCTCAATTTATGCAGACTTTTGATGCAAAGTTACTATCATCAATACCCATCCAAATATTCTTCCTAATGAAGATGAAGAAGTCGTAGCAAGAATTAGAGCTGATTTTGAACAGAGAGGGATCCAGTTTCTCGACTCAACAAAGCTCACCGAAATCAATGAAGAAAACAATAAACTCAATCTTACACTTGAGACCGAAAATCAGGCAAAAAATCTGACAGCTGATGCGCTTCTTCTTGCCGTTGGAAGAACCCCTAACATCAAAGATCTCCACCTAGAAAACACAAAAATCGAAACTACAGCCAAAGGTGCAATAAAGGTCAATGGACACCTTCAGACTTCTGTTCCTAATATCTATGCCATAGGAGACGTAACAGGAAATCCACAATTCACCTATATTTCTCTTGATGACTTTAGAATCATCACAGATCAGCTCTTTGGAAAGGCTCAGAGATCAACAAAAGACAGAGAAACATTTGCTTATTGCTCTTTTCTCAACCCACCTTTCGCGAGAATTGGACTCACCGAAAAACAGGCACTTGAGCAAGGATATACTATAAAAGTTTGAAAACTAGAATGAGCAGCAATTCCAAAAGCAAGAATCCTTGAGAAAGCACAATGACTCTTAAAAGCAGTTATCGATGAGAAAACTGGACTCATCCTTGGAGCATCACTGTATTGCGCAGAGGCACATGAAATGATAAACATTATCTCTCTAGCTATGAAGCGAAATCTTCCATGTACTGCACTTAGTAGCCATATTTTCACTCATCCAACAATGAGTGAAGCACTAAATGACCTCTTCAAACTCTAAAAAAACACAATCTTTCAAAAACAAAAAAATCAGTCTAAAAAGCTGATTTTTTCTCTTGTAAATAATCTGTAATCATCCGAGCAAATTGCGGTGCCGCTTGTGGTCCATTTGCTGTAATCAAATTTCAATCCTGAACTACAGGCTGATCTTTATAGATAGCTCCCTGATTTTTAAGATAAGTAATCTGCGTTCAAAACCCATCATCTCGACCAGTCACTTGCTTACCAACAAAGAGCCCACTATCTGAGAGTAATGTAGGAGCAATACAAATTGCCGCTATTGATTTGGCTTTTTTAGCAAGCTCAAGATAATCAGAATTTTTATAATACTGATCATAAGCACCTCCTCCACCAACAAACACGACCATATCATACTCCTCAGCATTCAGCTCAGAAAATGCCTTTGTTTCATCAATCGACTTCATAAAAACACCTCTACACCTTCCCCCAAGTCATGAAGCAATATCTATATCATACCCCTGATCAGAGAGAACCTGGTAAGGAATTCAGAATTCATCATCCTGAAATCATACATTAGCTACGACAAATAAGAGTTTTACCATCTTTGGTTACAATAGAACTAAAAATAAAAATCAGACTAAAGATCCTTAATATCAATATATTCATTTACCAAATCAATCTGTATCTGACCTCCCCCTAAATAACTTCAAATTTTCTTCTCAAGCTGAGGGACCTCCTCTTTCTCTAACCTTAAATAATCCTCATCTGCCATCTCTCAAAGGCTAAATAAACTAATATGAGGTTCACTCTGAGAATTCATCATTTTCACACGAAGCTCATAATTTTCTTGCTCTTGAACGAGCACCAAATATACCTGATTATCAACAAATGATCTCCAAAGTTTCAACTGAGAAAACCAGATTTCTGACTTCTTTTCTAAAAGAGGTTTCTCTTGAACCGAAGGATTGCCTCTCCCCTTCTGTCTCCCTTCATTAGCAATAAATAACTGAGAAATCTGATCTTGAGTAACACCAGTTAGATACGCCAAAGTCAAATGAGGATTTTCTAAAACCCTATGTTCAATTCATCTCTCCTGCAAAAAGGTCGAAATCTCCACCCTAATACGCTGTAAATAAGACATTGATTGCAAAGTTGGCTTAAGGTATTTCCAAACTCTCTTGGGAGATTCAGCGTTTTCCATCTGATTTCAGGAAAATAAAAG
>ERZ773087.836-NODE-836-length-21700-cov-31.442781_pt1 | contig 21700 bp, 17 predicted proteins | sample MGYA00511375_ERZ773087 | MGnify/ENA primary metagenome ERZ773087 (study PRJEB29015, sample SAMEA2737995) | human oral metagenome | biome: human oral; feature: human-associated habitat; material: dental | place: China | collected 2063 ...
AAACTCACAAACTGATAAACTCACAAACTGATAAACTCACAAACTGATAAACTCACAAACTGATAAACTCACAAACTGATAAACTCACAAACTGATAAACTCACAAACTGATAAACTCACAAACTGATAAACTCATCAACCCACAAACTCACAAACTGATAAACTCATCAACCCACAAACTCACAAGCAGATAACCTCATCAACCCACAAATTCGTAGACCCATAAACTCGCAGACCCACAAACTCACAAATCCACAAACCCACAGGCCCACAAACTTGCAAACTCACAAACTCATATACTCATATACTCATCAACTCATATACTCATCAACTCAAAAACTTAAAAATATTATTTTTGTTTTACAAAGTCGCTTAAATTTTCGCTCCGTTCTAGCGAAAATGTAGGCTATAAAGTAGGTAAGAATCCACTATTTCTAACTTTCCACGTCTTTTGTTTTGTCTACTTTTAAGCATATGACCTGCATTTTGCACCATTTTGCCTTTCTAGTTTGGTTGTCAGCTCATTTTTGTTTACCCCCAATTACGCACTTTTAGCCTCTAAAACCCTACTTTTTAATGGCCATTTTGCCCCTTTCAGCCATGTATTTCATGGTTCTAAAAGGTTTTGTTTATACATTTGCGGTGGATGGTTATGCGTAATCGTCCCGCATTTAGTAGCAAATCGCACCGCATTTTGTAGCATTTCGCCTTGCGTTTAGCACCAAAACGCACTCCATTTAGCACCAAAACGCACTCTATTTTGCACCAAAACGCACTCTATTTTGCTGCAAATAGCCTCGAAATAGGTACAAATGGCGATTCTTTGAAATAATTATTCATTTTGCCGTATGCACAGACTAATCCCTTTTTGCATCAAAAACAACCCTCACGAGAATCGATTTTTTGCGGCAAGGTGAGCGATTGGTGAACTGAAAGGGTACTAATAATGTTAAAATACTTACTAAAAATTAGACAAAAACGATTGCGCTATGTACGAGTACGTGGCCATCGGCACGGAAAACATTTACGCTTACGACCACCAGAGCGAGCAGTTGTAGGGCATGCTTTAAAAGTCAAGACCACTTCAGTCTTAAATAATTTTCTGTGTCGTATGTTAACTGAGAAATCCCTTATTTGTATCTTTACCTAATTCAGATGGAGCTAGTATGGCTAAAAGTAGTAGATAGGCTATATGGGGTATAGTGGACAATGCAACTGAAAAGGGAGGGAAAGGTGCCAGATAATGGCAAAAATGACAGTGAAGAGCGAACGGGCAAAAGGAGAAAAAGGCATAAGCATGGAATTTTCTACATGCCTTAAACCCAAATCGATGGTTAGAGCCTGTGCAGATTTTGTGTATTGTTGAGCATACTATCTGTCTTATTCATCAAGACATAGCGGGCTACGCCAAGACGACAAGACAGGCAAACGAACGATGTATAGGAAACGATGGCAACCACCTAAAACATTTGATAAGTGTTCTGCTGAACCGACTAGGGCTAAATGTGTGTAATGGAATAATGTACGGCATTTGCAGTGGGCAAATAAGTATAGGGCGGCGATTATTTGCAGAGTTGGAAGAAAAGTATTAATTTTGCATAATAGTTAAAATCAATTACAACAACAAATTAAATTCGGTATGAAAGCATACGTTTTCCCTGGTCAGGGAGCACAATTTGCGGGTATGGGCAAAGACCTGTACGACTCAAAGCCTTTGGCAAAGGAATTGTTTGATAAGGCCAACGAAATACTTGGTTATAGTATCACGGACATCATGTTCAACGGAACGGACGAACAACTTAAAGAAACAAAGATAACTCAGCCTGCTGTGTTCTTGCACAGCGTTATTTCGGCCCTTTGTTTGGGCGACGAATTTACCCCATCAATGGTTGCCGGACATAGCTTGGGCGAGTTTTCTGCACTTGTAGCAGCTGGTGCGTTGAGCTTTGAAGACGGTTTGCGCTTGGTTTATGCCCGTGCAATGGCCATGCAAAAGGCTTGCGAAGTGGCTCCCGGAACAATGGCCGCCATCGTTGGTTTGGACGATGAAACGGTGGAAAAGGTTTGCCAACAGGTAAGCACAACGGGCAACGTGGTGGTTGCTGCCAACTATAACTGTCCCGGACAGCTTGTTATTTCGGGTAACATTGATGCTGTAAACCAAGCTTGCGAACTGCTTAAAGAGGCTGGCGCAAAGCGTGCGTTGCCCTTGAAGGTGGGTGGAGCCTTCCATTCGCCCTTGATGCAGCCCGCAAAAGACGAATTGCAGACCGCCATTGAGAACACTACGTTTGCTGAACCCAAGTGTCCCGTTTACCAAAACGTGGACGGACAGGCCCACACTGCACCCGAAGAGATTAAGAAGAACCTCATAGCACAGCTTACCAGCTCGGTAAGATGGACTTCTAGCGTGCAAAACATGATAAAGGACGGTGCTGACGACTTCACCGAATGCGGCCCAGGTAAAGCCTTGCAGGGCATGATTGGTCGCATCGACAAGGCTGTTGCTGCACACGGCATAGAATAATCATTACTTGGGAGCGCCTTTCTGCGCTCCACCTTTGGAATAAACACACCATCGTGAACAACAAGATTATCATATATCAGGTGTTTCCACGGCTTTTCGGCAATCGCAACCTCACTAACAAAAGGTGGGGAACGATTGCCGAAAATGGCTGTGGAAAGATGAACGACTTCGACGAACAAGCCCTGCAACGCATCCGCAAGTTGGGCATTAGCCACATTTGGTTTACGGGAATTATCCGACACGCATCACAAACAGACTACTCTGAGTACGGTATTCCCACGCAACACAGTGTTATAGTGAAGGGTAGGGCGGGTTCGCCTTACGCCATTACCGACTACTACGACGTCTCGCCAGACTTGGCCGTAGATGTTGAACATCGGTTAGAAGAGTTCAAGGCATTGGTGCAAAGGGTGCACAAGTGCGGCATGAAGGTAATCGTTGATTTTGTACCCAACCATGTTGCACGAGAATATAAGTCGGTTTGCAGGCCGAATGGCGTGGCCGACTTAGGTGAAAACGACGACACTAGCCTGCATTTCTCTACCAACAACAACTTTTATTATTGTTGGGGAAAACCGTTCGAACCCTCCATTCCGCTTACTGATAGCGCAGGAAATACCTATCATGAACAGCCTGCAAAGGCCACAGGCAACGATCGTTTCGACAATCATCCTGGCATTAACGACTGGTACGAAACCATTAAGCTGAACTATGGTGTAGACTATTGCAATGCTGCTGGGCGTAGCGAGCATTTCGTTCCTGTGCCCAACACTTGGAAAAAGATGGTAGACATCCTTTTGTTTTGGGCAGATGCGGGTGTAGATGGTTTCCGTTGCGACATGGTTGAAATGGTTCCAACAGCCTTTTGGCAATACGCCACGGGGATATTAAAGGAGAATTATCCGCAAACTATCGTTATTGGCGAAGTTTACGACCCCTACCAATACCGCGCTTATGTGCAGTCGGGCTTTGATTACCTTTATGATAAGGTGGGCATGTACGATTGTATGAAGAGCATTGTGCGCCAAGAAAGCCATGCAGCTGCCATTACACACCAGTGGCAATCGCTCGACGATATTGGTAAGCACATGCTTTACTTCCTTGAAAACCACGACGAACAGCGCATTGCAAGCCCTTTCTTCTGCGGCGATGCCCAGCGGGCGATACCTGCCCTTATCGTGTCGGCCTTGATGCAACGCAACCCCATGCTGATATATGCAGGCCAAGAGTTTGGCGAGCCAGGCATGGACAACGAAGGGTTTAGCGGTATAGATGGACGTACAACCATCTTCGACTATTGGACAGTTGGCTCTCTTTATCGTGGTTACTTCGACCGCGAAAAGCTTTCTGCACAAGAAAACGATATTTATGCCCAGTATCAGCAAATTCTTCGTATTGCTCGTGGCGAGTCGGCTATTGGTAAAGGTCTTTTCTTCGACCTGATGTACGTCAATCCGCAGTCAGACCATTTCAATCCGGCACGGCATTTTGCCTTCCTAAGAAAATGGCAAGACGAATTGCTTTTGGTGGCGGTTAACTTCTCTGGCGAAAGCAAAAGTGTGCAGGTAAACATCCCTGGGCACGCGTTTGATTATCTGCAACTGCCCGAAGGACACTTTGGCGCGATAGATTTGCTCACTGGCGAAACAACCATTGAGAACCTCGGCCGCGATGGAAACATCTCAATGACACTCGCTCCATTTAACGGAAGAATTTTTAAGTTTAACACTAAGATGAAAGACGACGAACTATTGCTGTGCACGCACAATAAGGACGAGTTCCCACCTGCGCATACGGCCGAACATCTACTTAACCAAGTGATGATTAGGATGTTTGATTGCGGACGTTCAACCAATGCGCACGTAGAGCGAAAGAAGAGCAAAATAAGCTACACGCTTGATAGAAAACCTTCGCGACAAGACGAGAAGGAGATAGAACGACGTATGAATGAGCTGATAGAAGAAGACCTCCCAGTTACCTACGAGCTTGTAGATAGGTACGACTTACCCGAAGGTATCGACCTCTCGCGCGTGCCCGACGACTATTCAAGCATGGTGCGTATTGTTAGAATAGGCGATTTCGACGCTTGTCCCTGCATAGGCAAGCACGTGCGTTCTACGGGGCAGATTGGCAAATTCGTGCTATTGGGTACCAATTGGGACGAAACGACACGTACTTTCCGCGTTCGTTTCAAGTTGGTGTAGGCCACATCCGTCGGCAGCGGCTTAGGGCTGTGCTTACCATATTAGGTTGGTAGTCAAACGAAACCCAATTGTTAGTTTGGTTTCGTTTGGCCGCCAGCCTATCTTTTTTTTGTTATTTTAACCGTTTGTTCCTTCCTGTCGTATCGTCAATTACGTTCATTTCTCCACCAATCTCTTTTTTGCTTTTGGGCTAGATGTGCTTGCTTTTGTCCATCAGTTTATGAAGTTTTCGCATAAAGCGTTCGGGTAAATGTTCTTTTTGGTGTTATTTTGTTCTTTACTTATTGGCTGATAGGGAGATAGGCACGCACTCTTTGTTTTGTAATTAATGCAAAATACCCATAAATTAGTATTGTTTGGTACTGTTTTTCGATGTAACTTTGCATCCGAAATCAGCTATTGAGCAGATATTCAGCTATGTTTTTGTGCGTTACGGCACATTATGTCAAACAAACATTGAACAAAAATGAGACAAGAATGGAGAGGCTTCACAGGCAAGAAATGGCTTGATGAAGTCAACGTGCGTGAATTCATACAGAACAACTACACCGCTTACGATGGCGACGAGAGTTTTCTGGCCGAACCGACAGACGCCACCAACAAGCTTTGGGGTATGCTGCAAGTTCTTCAAAAAGAAGAACGCGCCAAGGGAGGAGTCTTGGATATGGAGACCGAAGTGGTTTCTGGAATGACGGCTTACGGCCCTGGATACATTGGCGAGAACACCAAAGACCTCGAAAAGGTTGTAGGTATACAAACCGACAAGCCACTCAAGCGTGCCTTTATGCCTTATGGCGGCATCCACATGGCCGAACAGGCTTGCACTACTTACGGCTACAAGCCATCTGAAAAACTGCACGAGATATTTACTAAATACTGTAAAACACACAACGACGGCGTTTTCGATGCTTATACCGACGAGATGAAACTCGTTCGCCACAATCACATCCTTACTGGTTTGCCCGACACTTACGGTCGTGGACGTATCGTTGGCGACTATCGCCGTGTTGCCCTTTATGGTGTAGATTTCCTTATCGACGAGAAGGAAAAAGACAAACGCAACTGCGGTTGCGGCGTTATGACCGATGAGATTATACGCTTGCGCGAGGAGATTTCAATGCAAATCAAGGCATTGAAAGAATTGAAAGAAATGGCCGAGATTTACGGTTACGACATTTCTAGACCTGCTAACAACGCTCGCGAGGCCGTGCAATGGCTTTACTTTGGCTATCTGGGTGCCATTAAAACGCAAAATGGTGCGGCAATGTCTGTTGGACGTATCTCCACTTTCCTCGATATCTATATCCAAAGAGACTTTAACGAAGGCACACTCACCGAGGCCGAGGCACAAGAACTTATCGATCACCTTGTGATGAAGTTCCGTATGGTGAAGTTTGCCCGTATTCCTGCTTACAATCAGCTTTTCTCTGGCGACCCGGTTTGGGCAACGCTCGAAGTGGCCGGTATGGGACAAGACGGCCGTTCGATGGTTACGAAGAGCGATTTCCGTTTCCTTCATACCCTCGAAAACATGGGACCATCGCCCGAACCCAACCTCACGGTGCTCTATTGTTCGCGCTTACCCGAAGGCTTTAAGCGTTATGCATCGAGAATTTCGGTGAAAACAAGCTCCATTCAATACGAGAACGACGACGTTATGCGTCCTATCTGGGGAGACGATTACTCCATCTGTTGTTGCGTTTCGGCCACACAGACGGGTAAGGAAATGCAGTTCTTCGGTGCACGTGCCAACTTGGCCAAGTGTCTAACCTACGCTATCAGCGGCGGTGTCGACTCTAAAACCCGCGAACAATGCGGCCCTGCGCTCCGTCCGATACTTGGCGACGTGGTAACTTACGAAGAATTCATGCCCCGTTTCATGGATATGATGGAATGGCTGGTTGGTGTTTACGTCAACACGCTTAACCTTATCCACTACATGCACGACAAATACTTCTACGAGGCTGCCGAATTGGCCTTGATAGACACCGATGTACGTCGTACATTCGCAACGGGTATTGCTGGGTTTAGCCACGTGGTAGACTCCATTTCAGCCATTAAGTATGCGAAGGTCAACATCATCCGCGACGACACGGGCTTCCCTGTTAAGTTCGAGACAGTTGGCGATTTCCCCCGCTACGGCAACGATGACGACCGTGCAGACGACATCGCCGTGTGGCTGTTGAAGACGTTCATAAATATGATTCGTAAGCACCACACCTATCGCAAATCGGAACCCACCACGAGCATCCTCACCATTACCTCGAACGTTGTTTACGGCAAGTTCACCAGCAACATGCCCGACGGCCGCCCAGCAGGTGCTCCTTTGTCACCAGGTGCTAATCCTTCGTATGGCGCAGAGAAGAACGGATTGCTGGCATCGCTTAATTCGGTGGCCAAACTTCCGTACGAATATGCGCTCGATGGTATCTCTAATACGCAGACTATCGCCCCCAGCACACTCGGGCACAATGAAGAGGAACGCGTAAATACGCTTGTAGGCGTGATGGACGGCTACTTCGACCAGGGCGCACACCATCTTAACGTGAACGTGTTTGGTGTTGAGAAACTCATCGATTGCATGGAACACCCCGAGAAAGAGGAGTATGCCAACTTCACTATCCGTGTAAGTGGATATGCCGTTAAGTTCATCGACTTGACCAAAGAGCAGCAACTCGACGTTATTGCACGTCAGGCTCACAGCAAGTTGGCATAAAGAAACTTGGCGTTACGGCCATATATATAAGTCCCTCCGCGCTTTTTCGTGGAGGGACTTTCTTCTAACGCTGTTCACCATCTTATCACATCAGCACTTAGCGAACAACAATAAAGAGGGCTATATAATGCCCGGCAGAATAAATAATGGAAAACAATAACACGTTTCTTCCTGTCAACACGAACGCAAGCAGCGAGGCCATGCCACGTAAAGCTTACGTCCATTCCATCGAATCGTTTGGTTCGGTAGATGGTCCAGGCATTCGTTTCATCATCTTTTTAAGCGGATGCATGATGCGTTGCCGCTATTGTCACAATCCCGACACGTGGGCAATGAAGTCTGCCGACATGCGTTCGGCCGACGAACTTTTGCAGCAGGCGTTACGTTTTCGCCCCTATTGGGGGAAGGAAGGTGGAATAACGGTGAGTGGAGGAGAGGCTTTGCTGCAAATTGACTTTATGCTCGAACTCTTCGAAAAGGCAAAAGCACTAGGCATAAACACTTGTCTAGACACTGCCGCACAGCCTTTTACACGCCAAGAACCCTTCTTCTCTATGTTTACTAAGCTGATGAGCCTCACCGATTTGGTGCTGCTCGACCTCAAACACATAGATAACCAAGAGCATAAAAAACTAACGGGGTGGGACAACACCAACGTGTTGGATTGCGCCAGCTACCTTTCGCAAATTCAAACACCTGTTTGGATACGCCACGTGCTTGTTCCTAGCATCACCGACAACGACGATTATCTATATGGTCTGCGCGACTTTATCAAGACCTTGCACAACGTAAAGCGCATAGAGGTGTTGCCTTATCATTCGATGGGAGCCTACAAATGGCAGAAACTGGGTCTGAACTATACGCTGAACCACATTGACAGTCCGACAAGAGAACGCGTAGAGAACGCCGAAAAGATATTACTTTCGGCCTTAAACAATGATTAGCAAGCTGTATTCGCCCTTGTTACATGGGCAAAATGTGGCAAAAACACCCCATAAATACTTTGTGTTGTTGCAAAAACTCACACACACCTTGCACAACACGTAAGCAATTGGGCCAACAAGCACTTGTCTTGTTGGCCCAATTGTTAATACCTCTTTTTGGTGTACTTCGTTTCAAACAGCACCTTTTGTGGCTCTTTGTCCGAATGGCAGGTGTAGGCAAAGCTAAAACCAGCCTCTTTATAAGGTTTCAAACTCGTTGACTCGATAATCGATTTAAGCAGCATGTCGTCTATTAACTGCCTATTCTTGTTGATGATGGCGGCATCGTCCATCTTGTCTACAAACGAACAATAATAGTGATAGGTCTTTGTTTCGGGATAAAACACCACGCTATCTGTGCGCGTATAGTTGGTTACGGGCGTGGGACAATACTTTGCCGTGTACTCCTTAGCCTCTCTTTCTGCCCGTTTTTCTATGCTTTCGTGGCACGCGGTAAGCATCGCCGCACCCAATAATAAGAAGAATATCTTTCTCATCGTTTCTTTATTTTAGTACAAAGGTAGCTATTATTTGCCAAAATTATAGGCGTAAGCAATAAAATCCCAATTAAAATACTTAACTTTGCCGTTAAAAATAAATCTTCTTTTCCAAGAATGAACCATATAAGAAACTTCTGCATCATCGCACACATTGACCACGGAAAGTCTACTTTGGCCGACCGTATGCTGGAATTTACCAAAACTATTCAAGTTACAGGCGGGCAAATGCTCGACGATATGGACTTGGAAAAAGAGCGCGGCATAACCATTAAGAGCCACGCCATACAGATGGGATACCAGCACGAGGGACAAAACTATGTGCTTAACCTCATCGACACCCCGGGACACGTGGATTTTTCTTATGAGGTTTCACGCAGTATCGCCGCCTGCGAAGGGGCGTTGCTCGTTGTAGACGCAACACAAGGCGTACAAGCGCAAACCATCTCGAACCTCTATATGGCCATCGAACACAATTTGGAGATTATTCCCATCATCAACAAGGTGGACATGCCCAGCGCCATGCCAGAAGAAGTTGAAGACGAGATTGTTGAACTGCTGGGTTGCGATAAGGCCGACATCATACGCGCATCGGGTAAGACGGGCGAGGGCGTTGACGACATCCTTAAAGCCGTTGTGCAAAGGGTGCCACACCCCACAGGCGACGATAACGCTCCTTTGCAGGCGCTTATCTTCGACTCGGTGTTTAATTCCTTTCGTGGAATTATTGCCTACTTCAAGGTGTTGAACGGCGTTATACGTAAGGGCGACAACGTGAAGTTTTTCAATACGGGCATGGAGTATGCGGCCGATGAGGTGGGCGTGCTTAAAATGGACATGGTGCCCAAGCAAGAGTTGCGTACTGGCGAGGTGGGCTACATCATCAGTGGAATAAAAGATGCTAAGGAAGTGAAGGTGGGAGATACCATTACCCATCGCGACAAACCATGTCTATCGGCCATAGAAGGCTTTCAAGAAGTAAAGCCAATGGTGTTTGCAGGTGTCTATCCTATCGAGCCTTCGGAATACGAAAACCTGCGCGCATCGCTCGAAAAACTGCAACTGAACGATGCCTCGCTGACGTTCTCGCCCGAGTCGTCGGTGGCTTTGGGCTTTGGTTTTAGGTGCGGTTTCTTGGGATTGCTGCACATGGAGATTATACAAGAGCGACTAGACCGCGAGTTTAACATGGATGTCATCACCACGGTGCCCAACGTTTCGTACATGGTGTACGACAAGATGGGCAACGAACGTGAGGTGCACAACCCTTCGGGATTGCCCGACCCGACGATGATAGACCATATAGAAGAACCCTACATCAGGGCGTCTATCATTACCAACGTTAACTATATTGGGCCGATAATGAAACTTTGCATGGACAAGCGAGGCGAACTTATCAACCAAGAATACGTTAGCGGCAATCGCGTTGAACTGCATTTCATGCTGCCTTTGGGCGAAATCGTTATCGACTTCTACGATAAGTTGAAGTCTATTTCCAAGGGTTACGCCTCGTTCGACTACCATGTTGACTGTTTTAGGCCCTCGCGATTGGTTAAACTCGACATCTTGCTGAACGGCGAGGCCGTTGACGCCTTGTCTACGCTTACCCACTTCGACAATGCCACGACCTTTGGTCGCCGAATGTGCGAAAAACTGAAAGAACTTATACCCAGACAGCAATTCGACATCGCCATACAAGCCGCCATCGGTGCGAAGATTGTTGCACGAGAAACGGTGAAGTGCCTAAGAAAAGACGTAACGGCCAAATGTTATGGTGGCGACGTTAGTAGAAAGCGTAAGCTGCTTGAGAAACAGAAGAAAGGAAAGAAACGTATGAAGCAGATTGGAAACGTGGAAGTTCCGCAAAAGGCTTTCTTGGCCGTGCTGAAACTCGACTAAACCGCTGCAAGAGAGAAGAAAGGAGTGGAGACATGAAAGAACTCAACAATACGACACGCGACATTGCTCGCGAGTTGGCGCGAAAGTATAGCACTATGACACACGACGAACTCGACATTTTAGAGAGCGTCTTGGTGCCAATGAAGTTTGCTAAGGGGGAAATCATTCTCAAAGAAGGCGACGTTTGCGAACATATTTATTATGTGGAACGTGGTCTTACTCGCCAATTCTACTTTAAGAATGGCAAGGAGCTTACCGAGCATATCGGGGTGGAACACAGCATCGTGATGTGTATCGAAAGCCTTTTTAAGGAGAAACCCACTTACTTACAATTGGAAGCACTCGAACCTACGCTCGTCTATGCCATGCCTAAGCATAGGTTGGAAGAGGTGGCGTTGCACAACGTAAACATTCAGATATTGTACAGAAAGATTTTGGAGGAGAGTCTCATTATCTCGCAAGTGCATGCCGACATGTTGCGTTTTGAAACGGCACAAGACCGCTATCTGAAACTTTGTAAACAGTCGCCACAAGTTGTTTTGCGTGCGCCGTTGGTGTATGTGGCCAGCTATTTGCAGATGACTCCCGAAACCCTTTCGCGTGTTAGGGCAGCATCGTTGTATGCGGATAAGGATTAAGCCATCATTCTACTAGCCGCCTTTATGCCTTTTGCACATCAGCGTTAGGCCTTATTTCTTATGCCCTTTATGTCTTTGGCTAGCATCAAAATGATGCAGACGTCCCCCGAATTTGTATAAATTTTAGTGCAAATTTTAACATTGTGAGTGGCCTTTCTGTTCACCAATCGCCTACCTTGCCGCAAATAATCGATTCTCGCGAAGGTTTGTTTTGATGCAAAATGGGGGTAGCTTGTGCATAAGGCAAAATGAATATTTATTTCAAAGAACCGCCATCTGCACCAGATTTTGGGCTATTTGCTGCAAAATGTAGTGCGTTTTGCTGCTAAATGGCGTGCAATATGCAGCTAAACGCAGTGCGTTTTGGTGCTAAATGCAGCGCGTTTTGGTGCTAAATGCAATGCGTTTTGGTGCCAAATGCAAGGTAAAATACTGCTAAATGCGAGCCGAAAAGCATAAATATCCATTGAAATGGTATAAACAAAACTCTTTCGAGCCATTAAAAATATGACTAAAATGGGCAAAATAGGTGTTAAAAAGTAGGTTTTTAGGGGTCAAAAGCGAGTATTTGGGCTTGAAAAATTACGAGCTGGCAACCAAACTAGAAAGGCAAAATGATGCTAAATGCAACCGACATGCTCAATAATTGACTAATAAGGAAACGGATTTGGCGGAATTTAGCATCTAATTGTCTGGTTAGAGGGCTCTGTTTTCGCTAGAATGGAATGTGTAGGAGAGTGTGTTTTGTAAAGTATTATGTAAGATTTTAAGTTTTTGAGTATCTCAGTTCATGAGGTTTTAAGTTCGTTAGTTCGTAAGTTTGTTAGTTCGTAAGTTTTTAAGTTGATGTGTTGTTAGAGTTGTAAGTTTGTTAGTTCATGTCTTTTAAGTTGGTGAGTACTTAGGATTGTGAGTTTGTTGCTTGATGATTTTTTAAGTTGGTGTGTTGTGATTTTTTAAGTTCGTGAGGCAGTTCTTTTTTGAGATTGCAATCCTGCTATACACGGAATATTGTGGCTATAAATGTTTTCGTACTCGCTAAGCCCCATGCAAAAAAGTAGTGGTAGCCTATTATGCGCATAGCTGAGCACGCAATAGACTACCACTTGTCTTTTATCTTTTTGAACCTGCCTTAGAACAGTTTGGCAGGATATACGCCTTCGTTAATGAGCGATTGTATGCGTTCAACCGTTCCTTCGCGGTCGGCCGAATAGGTAACGCCAAACCATTTGCTGGTGGTGTCAAGCACTTTCACGGTGGCCGTCTTGTCGTTAACAAGCTTGTTCACCATCAATGGAATGAAAAATTCTGCTTTCAGGTTAGTTCGGTTCTTCTCGTCTGATAAGAACTCCTTAAAATAAGCCTCGCTGTAATCGAAGTAGTCGGGAGTAAATCCCCACATGTTCATTGATACGGGCGTGTTGTCTGCAATGGCCACCCATTGTCCTTGCTCGTCCTTATAGCACACCTTACCGTCTACGCGCATAATCTCGGTACGCTCAACCACAGTGGTAAGCAGGCCGTTTTCGTCTGTCGAGCAAAGGCCGCGAGCCACTGTTCCGTTTTCGCTAAGTGTGTTTCCAACGCGGAAACCCACCATGGCGTAAGCGTTCTTCGCATTGCCGGGTAGTTCGCTAAGGAACTTACCTATCACCATGAACGAGTCGCGGTTGTAGAAGTCGTCGCAGTTGATAACGCAGAACGGCTCCTTGATAACGTCTTTGGCCATCATTACGGCGTGGTTTGTTCCCCAGGGTTTCTCTCTTCCTTCGGGAACGGCGAACCCTTCGGGCAGTGCGTCTAAGCTTTGGAACACCAATTCGGCAGGGATATGCCCCTCGTACTTAGACAGAATCTTCTCCTCGAAGTCTTTTTCAAAGTCTTTGCGAATAACAAAGACAATCTTTCCGAACCCTGCCTTGATGGCATCGTAGATGGAATAGTCCATAATGGTTTCACCATTAGGGCCAAGACCATCGAGTTGTTTCAACCCACCATAGCGGCTTCCCATGCCTGCGGCGAGTAGTAAAAGTGTTGGTTTCATTGTTTACCTGTTATGTTATTGTATCTGCAAATGTACTTAAAAAGATTGACAACGCAAACAAAGGCTGGCTTGTTTTGCCTTTATTGGTTGTACTTTGTGGGGTAAAGCATGCGCTATTGGTTGTTTTGCCCATGTGATAAGGGGCTAACATGCGGTCGTTGACGGTTGTCTGCGTGTTATGCCACACAAGTTTGAATGGCCGATACGATGGCTAAAAGCACGAAGGTTGACGTGCCCACGATGGAGATAAGCTGGGTGTGTTTGGCCGTTTTAACTTCGGTAAGCGCGTAGTAGCGGTTTACAAGGCCATAAAGTGCAAAGGCAACGATGGTGCCCCATATGGCTCCTGCAAGTAGGTCGCCAGGATAATGAACGCCTAAGTAGGCTCTGCTGTAACACAAGGCAAGCGCCCAGAGGAAAAAGAACGCAGATAAAATCTTGTTGCGGAAGAGTAGGGCGGCTGTAGTGGCTAGCATAAACGAGTTGGATGCGTGGCAAGAGGGAAATCCATAATCGCCACCACGATAGTTGTCTACAATGTGAATAAGGTGACTAATGCCACTTCCCAATTGAGTTGGGCGGGGGCGATTAAAGATTGGGCGGATGACTTCGGAGCAAACAAAGTCGGAAAAGAAAAGCGCAATACCGATGGTTGCCAGTATTGCAACAAGCTTGGGCTTAAAGCCAAGGCGCATGGCTAGCACAATAAAGATGCCCACGTACATGGGAACCCACACCCATTTTCCTGAGACGAGGTTCATAAACTGGTCGAAGAAAGGCGAGTGCAAACTGTTAATCCATAGCAGCAAGGCTGCATCTAAGTCGTTAAGCGTCTTTATCATCTAATGTTGTTAGCGGTTGGAAATGTCGTCGTAAAGCTTCTGCAAGTAGGCTTTGCCGTAGGGCAGGTTCTTTCCTGGCGTCTTTCCGTTGTCCAAAATGGTTTTATTTGTTTCGCAATTGTAGAACACGGTGTTGTCGGTTGTCTTCATCATGAACGCGTTGGGTACGGTTGCGAAGGCAAAATGGGGTACGTTGGGGTTGAGCATGTCTTTGCTGAACGTAAATTCGCTGTACGAAAAGCCCAGTTGCGACAGCAAGGTTGCTGCAATATCGGCTTGAGAGCCTAGCGTGGCGATGGGGCCTTTGGCTTTAAGTGCGCCACCAAGTAAAAGCAATGGGATGTGATAACGTTGTGGCGAATAGTTGTCCAGGTCTTCGGGGTAGCATCCTTGATGGTCGGGAACAAGCACAACGAGTGTGTTTTTCCACGACGGCAACTTCTTTAAGGCGGCTACGAACTTGCCTAGGCAGTTGTCTGTATAGGCAAATGCGTTCAGTATCTTGTTGTTCAGTTTCTTAAAGGGCACGTCATACGGTTCGTGGCTGCTACTTGTTTGTATCACACTGAGGTGTGTTGCGTTGGGTGCTTGGCTCTTGATGTCGGCCAATGCGCGGTCGAATACGTATTGGTCGGGCACTCCCCATTTGCTTAGCCGCAACTTAATGGGAAAGTCGGCATCCGAAACGAGGTCTTCAAAGCCCGCTGTTGTTACAAACGAACGCATGTTGGTGAAGTCGGCATCGCCGCCATAATAGTATTTCAGCTGGTATCCCGCCTTCTTTAACTTTTGTGGAAACATCGGTAAGTTGCCCGTTTTGTTGGGATACTTCATGATACTCATGGTGGGTTGGGCAGGATAACCAGCTAGGATGGCTGCCAATCCGCGGTCGGTTCTGAAACTATTGGCGTAGAAGTTGGTGAACAGCACGCCTTCGTTAGCCCATTTGTCCATGTTCACGGCCACGTTAGCCGTACCTCCCATGCTTTTCATGATGTGTGCCGAAAAGCTTTCTAACACCACCATCACTATATTGGGTCTGTTGGTGTTGAGTAACTTAAAAACGGCATCCGTTCCCCCTTGCTTTGTCTTGTCAGTGATTTGCGAAAACAGTTTGTTGGCTTCGTCTGCCGCCATAAAGCGGTATTGGTCTGTGGTGTTTTCGTCGTTCATCAATGAACTGAGTAAGCTGAAACAGGGATTGATGGCGGCGTGATTTAGCTTTTGGTTCTCGCTGTAATACACGCGCCCAAGGTTCATTGTGGATGTACCTAGACTTCCGCGTATGGGAACGAACAGCAGAGCAAGCACAACAACCATTACAGCCGAGGCGATAAGCCTATCTTTGGCAATGCCCTTGCTCTCTGGGAATGTGCCTATCGTCTTACATAGAACGATAAACAATACGGCTGTGAGCAGCAACATTACCACAACGCCCAACAGCACCCACCAAATGGACACCGATGCGAGTGCATCTTTGGGCGAACTGAGAAAGTAGAAAAACGGTGTAGAGTCTATTCTGAACTGCCAAAAGCTGTAAAGAACGGCATCCGTGCAATAAACGATACTGAGCAAAAGCGATGCCAAGGCCAGATATATTCTGTGCAGAATGCGAATAAGGGCAGGGTGCAGCCAAATGGAGATAAGTGCAAGCAGGGCAGGAATGATGGTTAGGTAGCCTGCCACGGATATGTCCATTGGCAAACCATGCCAAATAACAGCAAGGTAGTCGGTAAAGGCACAGTCCTTAAAAGCATTGTGGTTGTAGAACATGAATGCAGGTTTAAGGATTACCGAGATGGCGGTAAACATTACCAAGGTTAGAATTACATTTCCAACAAGGTGCCATTTGTAGTGTCGTTGTTTTCTCGTCATAAGTTCAGGCAAGCTTAAGGTTCAATACCATTTGCTCCATTTTTAAAGGCTGTTTTAGTGTTTGGTTGTCATGATAATGGGGCTCGTGGTATTCGTAAAGTCCTTTTTTCTCATACAAAGGTATGATTTTATTTTATAAAACACATACATTTTAAGTACTAAATATACATTTTCTTATAAAATAATGGTTGTACTTGCATTGTTGTTTGGCGAATGATAACTTTATCTTTTTCGCGTAATAATCTGTTAAACAACATGTTATTATTTATGGAAAACCGCTTATTCAACTTTTATCCTCTAACCTTTATGCAACCAATTATTCACTATTGTTTTGCCATTAGGTGTTAAAATGCTCTCAGGATGAAACTGTATGCCATGCAGTCTAAGTTGCTTATGGCGGATGCCCATCACCTCTCCTGTGGTACTTATGGCGGTTATCTCCAGCGGACTGCTCACGCTTTCGCGCTCTACCACCCAGCTATGGTATCTGCCCATCGGCACTTCTGCGGGTAATCCCTCAAAGATTGGGTCGTTACCAAGGTTCAAACCTCGGGTTGACTGGCCGTGGCAAACCTCCGAAAGGTGGGTTAGCTTACAACCATAGGCTTGCGCTATGGCTTGGTGGCCCAGACATACGCCCAAAATGGGTTTAGTTTCGGCGTAAATTCTTATCACGTCCATTGTTTTTCCTGCCTCCGAAGGAAGTCCAGGTCCAGGGCTAAGCACAATTTTATCGTAGTGTTCGAGGGCGGCAAGTTCAAAGTCGTCGTTCTTCAATATCGTTACGTTTGCTCCTAGGCTTGCCATGAGGTGCACTAGATTAAACGTGAACGAGTCGTAGTTGTCGATAATTGCAACATTCATGGTTGTACTTATGGGTTGTTGCGTTTGTTGTGCACACATTTACTTAATGGCTTTAACTACTTCAACATACTTCTGCAATTGTTCCATGTCTTTCTTGCCTGGTTCCAATTCGAATTGCGTATCAAGGTTTATCCCTGCGAACTTTGGATGAGTAATACTCTTAATTAAAAAGGTGTCGAAAGGGGCGTTTGGCTTGCTTATTAAGAAAGGTGTAGAGCCGTGGTAGGCCGAAAGCAACTGGTTTAGCGGCGAATTGTCGTTGCTAGTGACTTGTAGTTCGGTTTCTTTCGCCGTGATATGAAACAGCAACAAGTCTGCTTTTCCCCCGTATTCCGTAGCCTTAGCAAGGTCGGCTTGCGTGTCGACGACTATTCTTTTGATGATTTTAATGCCCTTCCTAATGTCTGGGTCGATGCTACGGCGCAGGTTTTCGAGTGTAACGGCAGGTTCATCGCCGTTAAGTTGCACATAGTCTAGTTCGTAGTTATAAACGCGTGTAACGATGTTTTGCGGCATATCATCGGCAAAAACACCCACACGGCCGACTCTTACGGGCTGTTGTTGAGGCGAATTGGGCTGTTTCAGGGCGCGAAGTCGCTCTTCGCTAAAATCAGGTATAATGCCAGCCCGCGATGAAATCATTCTTACATATCGCGGACTTTTGGGAATGAAGTCGAAACCAAGAAGGTCAACGCCCAATTGCGAGGCTGCTTTGATGTCGTCGGCATGTTGCATGCCACATAACTTTATAATCATACGTTTGTGTATAAGTGTAATTTTAGGTGTTTGGAATTAACCGCGAGAGGGCGCAGTTGGGCGTTCGTAGTCGGCGAAACAATAGTTAAAGGCATGCTTTTCGTCCTTTTCGTGGCATTCGCGTGCCGTTTCTTTCCATCCGTCATAGGTGGGAAAAAAGGCGTCGGCCACGTCGGGTGTGTCGTCAACCTCAGTTAAAAGCAGCTTATCGGCAAAGGCAATGGCCTCGTTGTAAAGCATTGCGCCACCTATTATATATACGTCTTCGTCGGGAGCACAACTTTGTAACGCATCGGATAGCGAAGAGAAGTGCTCGCAACCCGCAAAAACAGACTGTGTGCTACTCAATACCACGTTGCGCCTATTGGGCAATGCGCCCTTGGGAAGCGACAGAAAGGTGTTTCGCCCCATGATGATGGTGTGGCCAGTGGTAAGTGCCTTAAAGCGTTTTAGGTCGTTGGGCAACCAATATATAAGTTTGTTTTGATGGCCTATGGCTCTGTTTCGGGCCACGGCAGCGATGATATTTATCTGCATATCCTTATATGTTAGAGGGCTATACCGACACTTCGGCCTTGATGTGCGGCAAGGGGTTGTAGCCTTCGAGGGTAAAGTCGTCGTATTTAAAGTCGAAAATGCTGGTTACGTTGGGGTTAATCACCATCCTAGGCAATGTACGCGGAGTGCGTTTCAGCTGCACTTTGGCCTGTTCCAAGTGGTTTAGGTAAAGATGCGTGTCGCCTGTGGTGTGGATAAAGTCGCCTGGTTTCAGTCCACTAACCTGTGCCATCATCATCGTTAGCAGAGCATACGAGGCTATATTAAAGGGTACGCCGAGGAAAGTGTCGGCCGAACGTTGGTACAATTGCAGGCTAAGCTTGCCATTGGCCACATAAAATTGGAACAGACAATGGCAGGGTGGTAGTGCCATTTGGTCTACTTCGGCCACGTTCCACGCACTGACAATCATTCGCCGAGAGTCTGGATTGGTCTTCAAGGCATTCACAATGTCTTGTATTTGGTCGACATGTCCGCCGTTGTAGTTGGGCCACGAACGCCACTGATGCCCATAAACAGGTCCCAGTTCGCCGTTCTCGTCGGCCCATTCGTTCCAAATCCTCACGCCATTCTCTTGCAGATACTTCACGTTAGTGTCTCCTTTAAGAAACCACAACAACTCGTAGATGATGGATTTGAGGTGTAGTTTCTTCGTGGTTAGCAACGGAAAACCCTCTTCGAGGTTAAAGCGCATCTGGTGTCCAAAAACGCTTAGCGTTCCTGTTCCTGTGCGGTCTTCCTTGCGTGTGCCTTCGTTCACGATGCGTTGTAGCAAGTCTAGATATTGTTTCATTTTAACTTTATAATCTGTTGTGGTTGTGGTATGTGCGTGCTTTTTATGCGCCACTCTTGCGGATAGAGGTTGTTGGCACGGTTACCGATGTTCTTTACAAAGCCCAGTGGCATGCCTTGATGGGTAACTAGCACGTATCCACGGGGTGTATCTGCATGTAAGGTGATGGCTTCGCGGCGCAAGAAGGCGATGGCCGAGGCGTAATCTAACTCGCATTTGCAAAATGTGTCGCTGTTGAGTGCAATGGAGTGGGCGAGTGCTGCGTGTGGAACGAGGTCTTTTCCCTTTGGTGTAGCCAGCGCAACTCCTGCATGAACAATGCGCAATGCCGTGCTAGCCTTGTCGAACAGGCTTGTCCATTGACTGGGTATGGCGTGGATGTTGCCGTTTATTTGGCGTGTGTCGAACGCCAAATCCGCGCTCAGCCACTGTGGCATTTCGGGCAAGCTTACCTTTGTTGTCCTGCATTTTGCGGAACGTTTTTTGCGCTCTTCGTGTACTGTATCATGCGCCCACCTCTTTCTTAGCACACATAAGAAAAGACCTTCGCCCTTAGATATGCCTGGAATAAACCTGCATGCAGGGACGTCCGACCTAATGCTCCCCGTGATGTTCCATGCAGAGGGGATGGGCGGCAGGTCGAAGTCGGCATCAAATTCTTGTGCAATCCACTCCACATTGCGTTCGTTTTCCTTGTCGTTGAAGGTGCAAGTAGAGTATATGAGCAGGCCGCCAGGTTTTAGGCAAGGCCAGATGTCGGCGATTATCTCGCGCTGCAACCGCCAACAGTGCTCCACGTTTGTTTCGCTCCACTCGGCAATTGCCCCTGCATCTTTTCTGAACATACCCTCGCCAGAGCAGGGCACGTCGGCTAGGATGGCACCAAATTGCAAGCCGCTTTTGCGGTAGTCGGCGGCGAAATTACTGCTCACTACCATGTCGGGATGCCCAAACTTCTGCACGTTTTCTGCCAAGATGCTCGCCCTTTGCGTAATGGGTTCGTTGCAGAACAGCAGACTTCCTTGTGGAAGAACACTCCTTAATGCTGTAGACTTGCCGCCGGGAGCCGCACAAAGGTCGAGCATCGTGATGGGCGAATGCACCAATTGCTTTACAATCCATGCCACAAACATCGACGATGCCTCTTGTACATAATATGCGCCAGCGTGAAAAAGCGGGTCGAACGTAAAGTTTGGACGTCCCGAAAGGTAATAACCATAGTCTGTCCATGCCACACTTTCGTCCGCGTTACACACCTCCACCTCGCCGTTTTTCGTCTTAAACGGGTTCAGTCTGAGGCTCACGGGAGGCTCTTGTTCTAGTGCGACAAGCAACTTCTCGTACAGCGCGTTGCCCATGAGTGCCCTTGTATAAGCGGTAAATTCTTGTGGTAGGACCATGTCTTTTTCGTCTTTTGCAGATACAAATTTAATAAAAACTGTGTGAACGCATTGCACCTACAAACGATTTTAGCATGAATTTAGCACGAAATAATGTTTTTCGTACTTTATGTTCGGTTCATTATGCCTTTATCTGTCTATCGCATCACACTATGATTGGTTCTTAACGTCAACAGGTTCGCGCACGATTCGGGGTGATTTAGGCAGTTGACTTTCATTCAACCATCAAGTTATCGAGTTGACGAGGTAGGAAGTTAGCCGGTTATCAAGTTAATGAGTTGGGAAATAGCCTTAGTATTTATATTTCTAGGTATCGCTCCTTGAAGTCTTTTGCGTTGATGGACAACTCCTCTGCTTTTGCAACCAATTCTTCCCATGTAACGTACAAGGTGTTTTTGCAATCGTCCTTATATATACAGGGAACTAAATTCAAGAGTCGTCTTGACTTTTAATCTTTCTATAAACTAAGCGGAGTTTATTGTTTTTTCTTTGTGATGCAAAACCAAGATAAACACTTCCTCTCATGTACGAAGTGCTGGACAATGATACGAAAAATCTGAAATTCTGCCCCATTTGTGTGTGGCAAAACATGGTTATGTATCAAACAGCGACCAGGTGGAAGTCATTCAATACGTTCTCTACAAGCCAGAAAACTGGCTGCCAATGGCTGATTACTTCTGCACTTCCATGATGCTGTCTGCGTTGGCCGTGAGCAATATGCCCTGCTATCGCTCGCGCTGACGGTAGTAAGCGTATGTGCTTTCTGTGCTGTTGCTCATGCGCGTATATACGGCACAATCGTTTTTTTGTCCAGTTTTTGGTTGAAAATTTAACATTACAACTGCCCTTTCTGTTCACCAATCGCCCACCTTGCCGCAAATAATCGATTCTCGCGAAGGTTTGTTTTGATGCAAAAAGAGGGTAATCTGTACATACGGGAAAATGAATATTTATTTGAAAATCCCACCATTTGTACCTTTTTTAGGGCTATTTGGTGCAAAATGGAGTGCGTTTTGGTGCAAAATGGGTTGTGTTTTGGTGCTAAACGGAGTGCGTTTTGGTGCTAAATGCAGTGCGTTTTGGTGCTAAATGCAGTGCGTTTTG
>ERZ773087.842-NODE-842-length-21594-cov-25.234180_pt1 | contig 21594 bp, 24 predicted proteins | sample MGYA00511375_ERZ773087 | MGnify/ENA primary metagenome ERZ773087 (study PRJEB29015, sample SAMEA2737995) | human oral metagenome | biome: human oral; feature: human-associated habitat; material: dental | place: China | collected 2063 ...
TTACAGACCCTCGCACGCTCTGAGCAGGTGTTCTCTTATCACTCTGGTGCTGACCGTGAGATGCAGCGTATGACACCAGACTTAGCATATGGGCATGACAAACTTGCGGGTGAGGCTTTCCGTGCATCATTAGGTATGTTCTCAAAACCCGCACGCCAGCATGCGCTGCCACGTATCAGCAATGAGACGGAACTCGTTAACTACATGGGGCGTAAGCAAGCGGCTGAGACGGCTGAGACACATTATATCACAGCTGAGAGTCAGGTGCCAACCCTGCGTGTAGGTTCCGTTATAAGTCTCTACAGCTCATTCTTGGAGCGTGTAGGAAACATATCAAAAGAGAGCTTGGGTAACTTTATCATTATCGAGATAACCCACGAGGTGAGTCAAGGCAGCTACTACAAGAACCGCTTCAAGGCTATCCCTGCAACGATAAAGGCACTGCCAAGTCCAAAGGTTCGTATGCCATTAGCTGAAACACAGATGGCAACCGTGCTCAGTAATGCTGACCCACAGGGCAAGGGTCGTGTGCGTGTGCGTATGAACTGGCAAACGGACGGTATGCAGACAGGCTGGGTGCGTGTGATGACACCAGATGGCGGTAGCAGTAGTGACGTAAAGAGCAACCGCGGTTTTGTGTTTATTCCAGAGGTTGGCGACCAAGTCCTCCTCGGCTTCCGTCATGGAGACCCTGCAAGACCATATGTTATGGGTAGTCTGTTTAACGGAACGACTGGTGGTGGCGGTGGTCAAGGCAATAACTGCAAGAGCCTTACCACACGAAGTGGCAGCTCCCTTAAGCTTGATGATTCTGCAGGTAGCGTCACATTGCACGACAAGGGCGGCGTAAGTATGAACTTTGATGGTGGCGGAAATTCTACAATCAATGCTAAGTGTAGCCAAGTTTTCAATGCAGGGTCAAGTGCCGGTATAAATGTTGGTGCCAAGAAACATCAGCCTGCTTCATCTGCTTTAACTATGGATAGTGATGGTATAATAGACCTTAGCGGTAAAAGTAAAATCACTATAAAAGTTGGTGACAGCACAATAACAATAGATACTACGAGTATTGTTTTGGAGGCGCAGAATATCCATGCCGCAGGAAGCAATCTTAGTCTGTCGGTGATAGGAGGTGGGACTGGTATCTCTATGACGGAAGCTAAAAATCTTGATATAATTGGAACCCCTGTGAACATAAACCAAGGTGATGGAGGAAAAGTAAATATAAAATAGAATTATGGAGCAGAGATATAAAGTGAATACAAGAAGTTCTATAGAACTTAAGGGGATAAACATATATCAAGACTCCAAAAGCCAGGAATGGAGTGTCGTACTTGAAAAGAAGGAAGACAGTTACATTGTTGTAATAGTGCGGAGTACCCTATACGATTCAGATGCTGAGAAAAATCTGAAATCTCTACTTAATATGGTTGAAGACGTTTATGCACGTATTGCTCTTCGTGTAAGCCGGAATGGAGAAATGATAGTAGATAACAGAACAGAGATTATTAATCATTGGGAGACCGTTCAGGAGAATATTATGGCTACTTTCGGGTGCGATGATGAAATGAAGACGTTCTGTGAGAATGTCAGAGAAGGTCTGGATAACATAGACCGTTACGTTAGGCGTAATATGATTTTCTTTGTTCTTTTGTCCACATTCAGTAGGAGGGAGGAATTTGAGTTTCTTACAGATTCCTTCCTGTCCGTTGGTGACTCCATAAAGGTGAATATCAAACGTAACGAAAGTGCAGAGGAAAGCGCGGGGAAAGATATTCTTATACATGAAGGAAGGGCAGTCCCAGTTGATTTACGACAAATGCGTGGAAAGTATGATGATAAAGTGTCTCAATATATAGGTTCTCCATTCGTTTATGATTTTTCATTTATTTCAAGATACGAATATGATAATCAGAAGGGAGGTATGTTTGATAATGCCGTATGCAATATATATGAGCAGATGTCAGATGGTTACTCCTTTAAAAACCATATAGAATTTATATCTTTATAATAAGGAATAATGGCAAAGGAATATGTTCTGGATGATGATATGGTTGTTTGTACTTCTGGTGCAAGACAAACTACGATTCATGTATCCAGTCAGTACATGGTGAGAAGAGGAAATGGGAAGTTCGTGGCAACAGAAGATGACCGTTTCACAGGTTGCTTTTTGTGCCAGAAGGTAACGGCTATAGGGTCTTCTTATGGTTTTATTGCAGGAGGTATTTTAGGTGCAGTCGTTGGATTGTCATTGACTCCTACGATGGCTGTTACTGGTTTCTTGTCAGGAGCAATTTATGGATTACTGTCAGGAGCAAAGGAGGGAGGCGAAAAAGGGGCCGCTGTGGGTAAGTCTGCAGGAGGGGCTATTGGAGCGGTCCTTGGAGCAATAGCAGCCCCATTTCCGTTAAAAAAGATTGGTGCAGCTGTGGGAAAAGTCGTAGGTCAGATTCAAGGTAGCGTTGCTGGCGGAATTATAGGTGCTGTCTGCAATGGCCTTTCCAAGGGGGTGGAAGATAGTATGAAGGGGGCAGTTATTGGCACAGCTGCTCCCCCTATTGCTGTTGGGCTTGTCGGAGCAATTTTAAATGGATTAAAATGTAGTATTATTACTAATATGATCATGAATGTAATCAATCCTTGTTCTTTGATGACAAAGGGTACTCCTTGGAGTAGTTTACATTACCAAGTTAAGATTGCTGGGAAATATGCCCTTATGCCTGATGCCAAGATAGCATGCCCGTTTGCAGGAGTTATTTCCATTACAAAACCAGACTGGGACATGATGCTTACATGTGTAAAAATGTCATATTGGGTCTATTGTACACCAGATAAGTATCAGGATTATGAGAAGTATGACCCTGAGAATATGGGGTGGCACGAAGTAATACCAGAAGAATTGGAGGAAAAAGGTGTTGTAAGAAAAATTAATGGGATTAATTATCTTAGTCGTAATCGACAAATAAAATATTCGTCAGAGAAATACAATGGTAAGAATAGGTATTTTTTTGTCGACACCCATTATAAAAGCTATCAAAGCGATAATTCTTCTGATAATGGCTCTGGCATGAAAATGGGAATGTATGAGAAAGATGGTCACTATATTTTAGTTGCTCGGGGGACCGCTCGAGATCCAGATTGGGTAGACGACGATCTAAAACAAGGAGTCGGGTTAGGGAGTGATCAGTATGACCAAGTAACAGCTGTTTCTAAAACTACAACAAAGAAAGTTGGTAAACGAAATGTTACTATAACAGGACATTCTATGGGAGGTGGTACCAGCGTGAATAAGAACAGAGAGATGTCCGATTGTACTATAACAGGACATTCTATGGGAGGTGGTACCAGCTCGACAGCGGGCATTGTGACAGGTAGTGATACTTATGCCTTTAATCCTGCTGGAGTACATCCAAATACTACTGCAAAATATGGGAAGAAACTGAGGAATGCATCTAATGTCCACACAATTTATGCTGCAACAGATCCTCTAAATGGTCTACAAAATGCTCTTCCTACAATTGCCCCAAGTTCTGTGGGGGAACGATTAATATTTAATACAGAGAATAAATTTAATATTCAAGATCCATCTAAATATTTGTTAGATGGACATAGCCTTCCTTTACTTATTGAAGAATTAGAAAGGCTATCAGAAGTACATAAAGAAGATAAGAACCTATTAACATTACAAACGTAATATTTCATTATGGTGAGGCTTATTATTTTAGTTTTTATATCAATGTTTTTTACAAGTTGCAGTTTTATGGTTAAAGAAAAGAAAACGAGTACTCCTCTTCCAGCAGATTATTTTTCGAAAGGGAAAGAGTTGGAGATGGCTTCAGCTATTTATAACAATAATCTTGATTCTGTACGATTACTAATACAAGAAGGTGTGGATATTAACAAGCTGAGTGGGGGTGGTATGACTTATTTGTACTTTGCATTGATGAGGAAAGAGTATGATATTATGAAATTATTATTAGAGAATGGTGCTAATCCTAATATTGTCAATAATTTTTATAGTAAACCTGGATACCAAAAAGAAGGTTATAGTGAAGAAAAAGAATTAGGTGTCTGCCTTGAAACCTCAGGAGATCCATACTATGAAATTAAATACATGAAACTTCTTATAGAATATGGTGCGAATGTAAATGATACTATCGGTATCACGCCATTAGAAGCTTCATGTCATGACAATCTTCAAAGTAAAGAAAAAATTAAATATCTAGTAGAACATGGTGCAGACATAAACTATTGTCCATCTGGAGCTTCTATCATAGGAAGTCAGGCTTCTATCTATAATTGGGATATGGTTCTCTTCTTATTAAATTTAGGAGCAAATCCTATGAGTGATATAGATCCTGATTTTAATGTTGCCTCTGCAGTGCAGGATTATTATGATGAAGGGTTTGACCTTGATTCTGAGAACGGAAAGATGGCCCAGGAAGTAAAACGAAGACTTGAACAGCGAGGAATTAAGTTTCCTTACCATCCTACAAGCCAAGCAACTTCACCTGAAAGTAGGAAGTAGGTTGCATTCTTATATAATACTTACGGGAGAGGAGTAGGTCTCTTCGTTTCTATCAAAATAGTTATAGTTAATCCTTTTTAATATTGTTACGAATGTGCATCTGCAGCATGGGGACAGTGACTTTGGATGTATTATCGTTTCTGGCTACTCCGCAATATACAGAATGGAAACGGCACACAGCTGTTTCTCGTGGAATGATAGAACCATTGGGGATGTAGTGAAAAAGCTGTGCGAACAAGCTAAGGTGCAATTAGAGTTGAATCCTGCATTCAAGGAAACCAAAGACTTTATCTGCCAGTATGAAGAGTCGGACTTCGACTTTATCCGTCGTCTTGCTCATCAGTATCAAGAGTGGATGTATTTCGATGGAACTAAACTCATCTTTGGTAAACCAAGGAAATTGGCTGACCCTATAAGATTAGAATATGGAACAACACTGTCTTCACTTGACATTGGTTTACAGACCCTCGCACGCTCTGAGCAGGTGTTCTCTTATCACTCTGGTGCTGACCATGAGATGCAGCGTATGACACCAAACTTGGCATATGGTCATGACAAACTTGCGGGCGATGCTTTCCGTGCATCATTAGGTATGTTCTCAAAACCCGCACGACAGCATGCACTGCCACGTATCAGCAATGCGACGGAACTCGATAACTACATGGGGCGTAAGCAGGCGGCTGAGACGGCTGAGACACATTACATCACGGCTGAGAGTCAGGTGCCTACCCTGCGTGTCGGTTCTGTCGTAAGTCTCTACAGCTCATTCTTGGAACGTGTAGGAAACATATCAAAAGAGAGTTTGGGTGACTTTATCATCATCGAGATAACCCATGAGGTGAGTCAAGGCAGCTACTACAAGAACCGCTTCAAGGCTATCCCTGCAACAATAAAGGCAATGCCAAGTCCTAAGGTGCGTATGCCATTGGCTGAAACACAGATGGCAACTGTGCTTAGTAATGCTGACCCACAGGGTAAGGGCCGTGTGCGTGTGCGTATGAACTGGCAGACAGATGGTATGCAGACAGGTTGGGTGCGTGTAATGACACCAGATGGTGGTAGTAGTAGTGATGTAAAGAGCAACCGTGGTTTTGTATTTATCCCAGAGGTAGGCGACCAAGTTCTCCTCGGCTTCCGCCACGGTGACCCTGCAAGACCATATGTTATGGGTAGCCTCTTTAACGGAGTTACAGGTGGTGGCGGTGGTCAAGGCAACAACTGCAAGAGCCTTACCAGTCGCACTGGCTGTGCCTTGAAACTTGATGATTCTAAAGGAAGTGTCACGCTGCATGACAAGGGCGGCGTAAGTATGACTTTTGATGGTGCAGGTAACTCTACATTGAAAGCAAAAGCTACTCATACGGTGAATGCAGGTGACAATGCTTCTATAAATGTTGGAGCTGCTGAAAAAGGACAAAGTGCACCGTCTTGCCTGACAATGGATTCTGCTGGTAATATAAAGTTAAAGGGATCCACAAATATTCGCTTGGAGATTGACGAAGATACTTATATAGACCTAACTTCAGGTAAAATTACGATTAAAGCAGCTACTGTTTCTGTTGTTGGTACTACCAGTGCTGCTATTGGTAGTGATGAAGGAGCTTCAAAGGGCTTGAAGGCTGACACTACAGGAGTAACCATTGAAGGTGGTGGCTTAAACGTTACTATAAAGGGAGAAAATGTCAATATCAATTAGGTATTGGAAGCAAAAAAGTTTTTATGGACAATAAGGAAAATATGGGCAAAGATTATTTTAGTAAGAACAACAGAGTTATCACTAACGATGAGCAGTTTACAGCTTATGTCCAAAAATATAATAATAAAATGGAGGAAGAAGAACTTCGTCTGTTATCTTCGTTGGGACTAACAGAGGAAGACATTATTGATAAAACAGACCCAGACCTCGGCACTACACGAAGTGCTGAGGCTATGCTTCGGTCTATTGAACGTCAAAGACAGTATAAGCAGCGTGTCATAGAAGCGGCAAGGATAAAGAAAGAAACAGGAAAAGACATAGTAATAGAACAGGAGGATAGTAACAAAGAAAGAGATATTGAACGCATCTTAAAGTATAGGTGTGAACAAATGTCTGCAACTCGCCTAAATGGTGTTTCTATTAATAATTCTCAGGTTAATCAAGATTTTAAGGTAGTTCAAAATGTTGATAATAAGGAAGGTTTATTTTTAGTAACTTTGTTAGACAACATTGTAAATGCTACTCCACAACCTTTAAAAGAATCAGTTGATTTGCTGATGGAGGTAGATAAAGCTCTACTCTCTAATGTCTTATTAGACATTGACGAACAGACGGGCAAAGTTAATCAGATTTTAAACCATGATGAGATTATCAAACAATGGGACCAATGTAAGGATTCTTTGAGAAAAAAATACGATTTTATTCGAAAAGAAGATACTCGTGATAAGTTGGAGTATTTCCTTAAGGTTGCAGAAGAACAGGCTCACAACTTAGATAGTTTGAGTATGATGTTTAATGCAAAACTGTTTGTTAATACATTCTTTGATAAATATTTGGTTACAGATAAAAACCTCTTCGACCCATATAAGCGAGTCTTTAACTCACAGCTCTTTGAGGATATTGCTGTTGAATTGGATTTTACTCAGGAAATTCTGAAAGAGTCACCAAATATGGTCCTGATTCAAAGAAAAAGCAAGATGAACAAAGACACTTTACCATTATCACAGATTAAGGAGACCTATGAGAAAAAGTTTCAACCAACGATTCAATATAAGTTTTCTGACTATAACTATTCTATGGTTGAGAAATGTGTTATCAACACGAAATATAATTTCATTGTCCAATCAGATGTTTTATTCATAGAGGAAGTTACCAATAACTTGGAAGTTGTAACAGATTTTAAACTGAGAAAATTAGTATAAGAATATGGCTGAATCGTATATTCCTGCAGAAGCTTATGTCATTTGTTCAAAGATGACATGCGGTGTACCACGTAAGTTATTACCATCACGTAGTGATAAAACAGTTGCCCACTCAAATGGTTCCAAGATTCTTCTGACAGTTGAAGACCGAAAGATTGACGAATCGTTTGAATGTGTGGAAAAAGGTCTGGATTGGGGAGGATTTGAAGCGTTAGCAGCAGGTATATGTATAGGAGCGTTGGTTGTAGCAACAGTTGCTACAGGAGGACTTGCCTTGGCTGCAACAGGCGTTATGTTTGCAGCTGCAGGCGCAACTGTCATCTCCGGAGTAGGGGGAATTATAAGTATTGCACATGCCTGTGATTGTACTCTGGAATCAACATGGGGTGGCAAAAGTTCATCTGTTAGATTCAATAAGCATGCGGCTTTGCTAAATAGATCTCTTATGAAATGTATAAACAAGGGCACTATCAACATAATATTAGATAAACAGATAGCTATGGATGCTGCAAAAGCTATCAGTGACAGTAATATGAATGCCTTTTATTGGAAGATGGGCTCTCAGTTTGTTATGGGTGCAATAACTGCTATTACTGCAGCATCAAGCGCTGGGTCTCTTGTTGCTGCAGCAGTTTTGGCTGTTCCTTCATACTTTAGTTGGAAAATACCAGAGAAATATTCACCAACAATACGTAATATAGGTGCTGGCGCTATTACCTACATCGCTGGTCTGGTTGGCACCAAAGAAGTTAAGAGTACGGTTTCATTAATAAAGACAGGTGCCAAGACTGTAGGTGGATATGCCCAATATGGATATGCAGTGTTGAAAAAAAATTTGGATGCCCAATTGGAAGGAGCAATACGAACTGCGATACACTCTAAGCAGATAAACCCAAGTCAATTAAAGGGATTTGCTGCTGGACTTGGAGGGGCTGCGGTAAATGTGGGAATTGGAATTGTGGCTGATAATAATATCGATGATTATAAAAAAGAAGCTTCGGATAAAAATGATATTGCAAATAAGGATGATAAATTAAACTCTATTAATGTTGTATCAATACGAGGATAATATATAATATGAAAAAGATTAATATGGGTTGGTTTTTGGGTGTCGGGCTTGTTGCAATGTTGTTAACTATTGGTAATCTGATTTACACCTGCACACGGAATGACGGGGAAAAGTATGTACAGCAGTATATTGACGAGTCGGAGTATGTTACATTTCATTATCCTGAAGGAATACAGGATGTTACTTATAGAGCGGGCGGTATGAGAATTGGAATCCTTATGAACTCAACTAAAAGAATTACAACTGATCGTTTGGTTTTTTATGATAACTATTAACACAGGGCTTTGCCTTCAGTGTTAAAGATGATATTCCTTCTATTTTTCCAGAACAATATGTTGAGTCAATAACCCTAATTAATGAATTAGAGAATATGAAGGTCAATGCCATAATAGGTATTGACCCTGACACTGGACTAATAACAAAGGTTCTCAATCATAACGAAATCACAGCATTATGGGATGAGGAGAAGAAACAGCTAACGGACAAATATAACTTCCTGAAAGGTACGGCTGGAAGTAATGCGCTGAACAATCTCATCAAACTGGAAGATAAGATAATATACCAGTATGATAAGTTTATGGAGAGTTTGATAGCCAATCCCTTTTACTCTATTTTCTTTGGTCAACATTTAGTTTCTGACGAGCTATGTGTTGGGAATGATATCATCCCTTACGCATCGCGCCTTTTCCCAGAAAACAAATTCAGTTTGGAAACACAACGAAGGTCTGAGGTTCAAGAAGATGGGACATTGTTATGGGAATGCAGTGGTAAAAATACATCAGATTCTCGTTTTGACGAGACAATACGCAAAGCATACGATGAGAAGATAAAACCTTTGATACAATATAGCTTTACGCAGTATAACATCAACTTTACACAACAATCTTGGATTAATCAGGCTGAACGATGCCTTCAGAAAGGTTCACTGAGTGTTATAGAAGAAGTTACTGATAATGTCACATTGAGTGTCGACTTACAAATACGAAAATTGGCAAATACAATTTAAATTATGGGAAAATCCTATGTAAGACATGGTACGAATGTAGTTTGTACTAATATGACCTGCGGAACACCGCGAGAAATATGGAGAGTTGATAAGGATGGTAATGTTATCAATACTGCCTCAAAGCTGCCGTTACTGAATATTGATGACAAAAAAATCTCTGACACATTTATTTGCAAAATGCCAATAAAGAAATGGGGAGGTCTGTTAACATTTCTTGCTGGCGTTGCAGTTGGAGCCTTAATAGTCGCTGCTGTTGTAGCAACTGGTGGCGTTGGTGCTGTCTTACTATCTGCTGTAGCTGTCGAAGGTTGGATGGTGGGTGCAGCAATAGCTGTTGGAACTTCAGCAGCCATTTATGCAGGCTATAAAGGAGTGAAAGGGGTTGCCCACGATTGTGACAATACACTGGAGTCATCTTGGAATTCAGCACACCCAAGTGTATTTATAGAGCATAAGAAAGCCCTGCTGAATGGATCCTATATGATGTGTACAACAGGAGGAAGAATTGATATCATTGTTAATCCTGAACAGGCTAAAAAAGCAGCCTTGTATATTACCGCAATGAATGCAGCAGAAATATATGTTCAGCTGAAAAGTAAATTCATTCAAGGTGCTATAGGTGGTCTTACAGGAGGAGCCAATCCTTTTGCTTTAGCCCTCTCAGTAGGCTTCTACACTGGTGCACTAAACTTTGGAGGCTTTGACTTTAGTGAGACAGACAAATCCAACCAAAAGTCTGATTCTATAGGGAATTTAAAAAATACTGGTACGACTACTGGTGTAGGAACTGGAGAGTCTGTTGTTGAAAGTAGTATCACTACACGTGTAAAAGCAAATAAGGCAGGAGTGGGTGAGGCTGCAAGGATAGATGCACAGGTAGCATCAAAAACAGGAGAGGCAAAAATGAAAGGCTTGGAGTCTTTTGCTTATGGAGCACAAGCTGCTGATGCAAGTGCGGAAGCTGCTACTTGGGGATCTCAAGTAGCTACTCGTACATCAAATGGTGCAAGTGCGACTTCTATTGCTTCTGCAGAATTAGCAGAACAAATGTATAAAGAATCTTCTGAGGAACTGATGCATAAATCAGTTCAAGCAGCACTCGAACAACAAGATATTCTTGCTGAAGCAGCAAGTATTCAGGGAGGAAAGACTGCAGCTGTAAAAGCTGCTAAAACAGGTGCATGGGAAAAAGGCTTTAAGAACTTTGGAAAGTCTTTGGGCTTAGGTCTTGCAGGAGCTGCAGTTGGTTATTTTGTAGAAGAAGGATCTAACTGGGTAGAAAATAAGATAGAAAATAAGACTGGAGAAATAATGAAGGAGTTAAATGATTCCGACGAAAATGACACAGTAGGTAATGCAAACTATATGGGTATCATCGCAAATTCATAATATCAATGGCAAATAATTTTTCAATAGGAGGAACTAAAATCTTCTCAACTGCAGGAACCATCTTTGCATCTCTTGTAGGTGGACCACTACTTATCTTTATTATAACGAGGTTTACGCTTGGTGGAAATAAAGACGCTATCCCTTACACAGATACGTATATAAAGAATTCAGACACAATAGTAGTAAAAATACCTATAAATCACCGTGAAATAGATATCGACGACGACGTCTTCACTACCAGCGGATGGTTTATGGGAGTAGCACAAACACGCTCTGCAACTTATAATATGTATTCTTTCTATTCTCCTGAACATAAGAAGTATTTAGGAGTTGTTACTTTTATAGGCAGCTATAATACTATTCAAAGGGGTAGTGGCGAAAAAATCTGGTATGATGACATAGAAGTTCAGAGACTAACTTTTCTTTACGGGATTAAAAGTTTCTCAGCCTACGTAAATCGTCAGCAATGGCAGGATTCAACCTATGGCACAAAGGATAATCCTGTTCCCATCTTCTTTAAGAGGTCACTCTCTGGTCATGAGATTTTAGGTGGTATGGATGATTTTATTACCATCAAGCCCAGTGTTAACAAAAAGTTAGTTGAACTTTATCTTGCACACGAATTGTCTTCAAAAGAGTTTAATCGTCTTTATGGAGAAGACATGAAACGCTTGGGGCTGAAGGATTAAGTTAGGTGACGAGTGGACTGGTTTATGAGTTGACAAGTTGCTTGCAAAGCAAGAAATGTGAGTAAAAAGTTGAGAACGCTCCAGATTATTTGTACTTTTGTGATGAGAACAATGCAGATGTAGTGCAAACGATATGAGTATCATCGCAAATTCATAATATCAATGGCAAATAATTTTTCAATAGGAGGACCTAAAATCTTCTCAACAGCAGGAACCATCTTTGCATCTCTTGTAGGTGCACCACTGCTTATCTTTATTATAACGAGGTTTACGCTCGGTGGAAATAAAGATGCTATTCCTTACGCAGATACGTATATAAAGAATTCGGACACAATAGTAGTAAAAATTCCTAAAGACCGTCACAAAATTAAAAAGGATGATGATATCTTTACTACCAGCGGATGGTTCATGGGAGTAGCACAAACACGCTCGGCAATTTATAATATGTATTATTTCTATTCCCCTGAACATAAGAAGTATTTAGGAGTTGTTACTTTTAAAGGCTGCTATAATACTATTCAAAGGGGTAGTTGTGAAAAAATCTGGTATGATGACATAGAAGATCATAGACTAACTTTTCTTTACTGGATAAAAAGTTTCTAAGCCTACGTAAATCGTCAGCAATGGCAGGATCCAACCTACGGCACAAAGGATAATCCTGTTCCCATCTTCTTTAAAAGGTCACTCTCTGGTCATGAGAATTTAGGTGGTATGGATGATTATATTACTATAAAGCCCAGTGTTAACAAAAAGTTTGTTGAACTTTATCTTGCACACGAATTGTCTTCAAAAGAGTTTAACCGCCTTTATGGAGAAGACATGAAACGCTTGGGGCTAAAGGATTGAGCTGGTTGACAAGTAACGCTTGACAACGCAATGATGGCGTAGCTTTGTTTTAACTCCAATTCCTAAGTTCTGAGTAACAAAAAGATAAGATTATGGCACGATTAACATTTGAAGAAAGAAATAAAAACAACTATACCAAGTATAGTGATGTTCCTATTAAAACAATCAATAAATATAAAGGAGTACTTCCTGAAGAACTGTTAACCATCTGGCAAAATATGGGCTATGGTATTTATGAAGATGGTTTTATACAGTTTATTAATCCTGATGAGTATGAATTTGTATTTGATTACATTGATAAGTTGTTAGAACCTTCTATCGTATTTGGTGTTACGGCTTTAGGAGATTTGTTAATATGGGAGGGTAATGATAATTGGACGATTTCATCTGATGAGGGAAATAGAATTTTGTTTATAAATATAAGAAAGTGTACAAGCGAAATCTTAGGGGATATGGATTTTCTTTTAAACTTTACTTTAGGAGATGAAACGGCTATTATAGACAAGGAATATTTTGACTCCCGACCTTATTTAAATATTAAGGGAAAGTTACCTACTTTGCAATATGGTCAGTGTTATGGTTATGTTCCAGCCTTGGCATTGGGAGGCAAAGCATCCAGTAAAAATCTGCAAGTGGTAGATATAAAGTCGTATGTTGACATAATAGGACAAGCTGTTGGTAAATTTATAGATTTATCAGATTAAAAAAAATGGATAAGGAAGAAAGAATAAATCAGATTACTAAGCAGGTGAAGATACTGGAGCGAGTTCCACGAGACAAACGAATAGAGGTGTTTAATCGTGGTGCAAAGAACATTTATGTAGTTGGCAGTATTTTATTGTTAATAGTTCTTTGGATTGTCATTTTTGGAAGCACAATTCTTGAGATGGAACCACTTTGGCAACTGAATAGAGGGCTTATGAGAAATATTTGGAACATCATCGGCAAGCTTTTCTTTCCCGTTTTCTTACCATGTATATTCATCATTGGAATTCCAATAGAAATTCGCAATTACATTATCAAACGAATTGTGGATAAGGAATACCCACTAAAAACAGAAAAGTAGTCAATAAGCGAAGATAAAATAAAAAAGGTTCTTCTGTTAAATGTGTAGATTGTTAATAGAATGAGATTAATCCACATACATGGTAAGCTTACCTCCAATAAGATGGTTTTATAAAGTGGGGAGATAAACTACATGATAAATGTAATTAGGTGTGATGTCTATCTGTCTTTTACAAACAATTTATTCTCATGCTATTGACTTTTGTAAACTCTTTTTACGCAGTTCGAAGCTAACACATGCTCTTTTGCCTTCTAAAAGATGCCTAATTGACTTGCAGTAGGTGCCCTTTTGAAGTCTTACTAATGCCCTTTTGAAGTTCAATTAAGCACCTTTTACTTTATTGCTTTATAACTAATTGATTTTCTGTTGATTGCAGACCTGATTCGTATATGTGTTTTTGCCGTTAGTTATAGATGTTTTCTTTGAAATTATGTAATGATTTTTCAAATCTTTGTCTACAAAAGAAGTTTATAGATGGATTCATAAATACAAAAAAAGTAGGCTGGAATAACCAGCCTACTAAATGTCCATTATATCTAAAAAAACTGAGTGTAAGAAACAAGTCTTATCACTCTAACTTTCTGAAGACCCAGAAATAAGAGTAACTTATTTATCTTGTGAGTACTGGCTTTCCCAGTTAGCCTCTTCTGGCTCTTCTCCCTTACGACCCTCAAGCTGAATAACAAAACTCTTTGCAGGGAAGTATGGAGTAATGTGAATATCAAGTAATACACGATCCTTTTGGTTTGGATCTTGCTCAATTCTCATCACTCGGAACTTCTCTATCAGACGAGTTGGACCCTGTATGCTATCAAGGAACTTCACAATCTGGCTTCTCAAGTCAGCCTCTGTACGAGTTGTCCAGTTCTCAAATGCGCGGCGGTTCAGGAAGTCGAAAAGGACTTTAGAGATATAATCGAATACGCGAACGACAGAGTAAGTCTGCAATCCAAGGTTATCACCATTGAAGAGTGTCTTGGCAGAGAATGCCATCACTTTACTATACTCGTTGACCATTGGTACAAGACCCATGCGCTCTATTTCAGAAATCTCGCTTTTCTTCAGATCAAAACGTACACTCTCAACATCATTAAGACCACCGAATTTCTTACCAGCAACAACCTGTGACATCAATGTGCTGTAGATTTTACCAGCAAGTGCAGATGAGCCTGGAACGTAAAGATTGTCTTCTTCTCCTACCTGTACTACTTTCTGGCGTCCTAAAAGCCAGTTACATGTCATAATAATGTTTGACTTGTATATATCACCACCAGAATGGTCAGCATTAAAGAAGACATCAACAACATCGTCTGGTGTTTCTAAATCCTGGAAGTCGGTTAGGAGCATTACCTTATTGCTGTGTGCAATTTTACCCCACTTATCAAGTACAGCATTAGAGCCTAAATATCCAGGGATGACAAGCAAAGAATAGTTGCGGCGGAGGTCAAGACGATCGAAGTTATGCTTAAGTTCATTACTGATATAGTCAATGAAAACAGGATTGTCTAAGTCTTTCAATTGATCCATCTCAGCATTGACAATAGTGATATTCTTAACCTTCTGACTTTCTGTATTGCGATAGAATAAAGCAACTGAACGATAAGAAGTCTCAAGCTCACGTGTACGAGCCAAAACCTTACTAAGATTCTTATTCAGTAAGTCCTCAACATGCAAGGCTCTTTCCTTAGCTTTATCTCTCATCTGTTCAGCAGACTGACCAGATTTTAAGAGATCAATCCATACTTCAAGACGATTAGCTAAAACCTTACGGTCATTCTCCCATTGTGCATCAGAGAGGAAGATGTTTCGGCGTGCCTTACGTGAAGGATTCAGATTGGAAAAGCCGTCAATGATATTCTCTAAGAAAGTAAATCCGCCATACTCTTTCAGTTTATCAAGCGCGTTGGCAGCAGAAGAGGTTCCCTGCTGTGCAATAGTACTCTTACTTATAGAAGGAGCCTGCTGTTCTTTAGCCTTTATTTTATTATTGTCCATTTTCAATTTAGTTTTTATTCTTACTTGGCTTCTGTGTTCTTAATTTCGTCAAGTGAACTCTGTAACAAATCAATTACAGCTTGGCGGGTTTCAGGATTAGCCAAAGCTTTCAGTAAGGCTTTATTTGATGAAAGTTGGCGAGCAATCTTTATATTCTGCTCTTTCTCTACATCAAGTTTACTAAGGAAAGCACTATGCTCTTTTAACTTTTCTGAGTCAAAATCCCCAAGATTCTTAAAGTGCATTGTCTCTGTGACATCTTCACCGTTGTCATCTTGCATCTCAAGTGTAACAGATGGTGAGAAATGTTCAAAGACATCTTCTACTGTTTGTAAACCATAAACCGCTTCAGGACTGGCTGGAGCCTCATCGGTTAATTTCTGTACTAACAAAGTTCTGTTGGAAGGGATGTCGGCAATTGACTCATTAGCGTCAACATTTACCTCATTTCCTCCAATTCCATAATCATAAATGGCCATATTTCTTATATTTAAGTTTTATCTAATAAGTTACAAATATACTCAAATCTGGCACAAAGCTATAAAAATTATACGTAATTCTCGCAAATTAAATGTGAAAAGACATTTATAAGCTAATTTTTATTATATTTTGCTGAATGTTTTTCTCAAAAAAGTTGTTCATAAAGCACTTTCTCCTCAAAACATCGCTATAGATAAAGATATTTTATAAAAGTTCATTACGGATAAAAAGCTATTCATAGATAAATGCGTAAAAACTCCAAATAGGGTTGGGGGGTACTTCATGATTAGCTATCTATGTGTACTTTATTTTCATATAGTCTTTTCAGTTCCTCCTTATTAAGAATTCTAATAAGGTACTCCGCCACAAAAAGTTTATATTCTTCAGTTGTAAGATTATCTTGAACATCAAAGTAGGGGATTGACTTTGTAGAGCGATTGTAGGGCATATTATCTTTCTTTATTTGCTTTTCAACACTTCCAGAAATGAATTTGTACCAAAATACGGGAACAGGATTTCCTTTTGTGCCATAATTTAGAATCATGTAGTTACATGTACCAAGAAGATATTTCCTGGATTAAAATACGATTTAATTCTGGCAGCACCTAAGTCTCCACCACGTTTCTCTTGATTAAAAAAGTCAATTCCTTCAAACATACATATCGCAATATACTTTTTGATTTTAGCATCATAAAAAGATACTGTGAAATAATATACCAAATTGTTATGTTGGACCCGATAATTAGCAACATACTTTCTTTCTATTTTCTCTCTATTAAGTGGTAGCTCAATCTGAACAATCTCTGAGTCATTGATATATGTTTCTAAATATTGCAAATTATCTGTATTGCCTGTATTGGCAAAATAACTATATATGGTATAGATTAACGGAGCTAATAAGAAAAATCCAATAGCTCTCCATATACCACCTGAGAAAGACGATAGTTTAGTCCGAATCTTTTTCTTATTCATTATTCTATTCATTGATTTAATCTAACATAAACGACACTATAAATGACCCATTATAAGGTTAGGCCCAAATCGATTATTAGAACCTAAATATATTTTGATTATAAAAGTATTTCTTTAATTTCCTATCAATACTAATCTTATTATACCACATACCAAAATCAATAACGAACAGACACATCCAGAGGTAAAAACAAATAACTCCTATACTTCCTAACCATGCAAGGGGAGTACGTATAAACGCTGCAACAAGTGGAGATGCTATCTCTTTTCCATTTACTACCAGACCTTCTGTATAGATAACTTCATCTGATTCAAAAGAGTGTCCTTCTCCAGGGATAAAACAATCACTCTTTATATAATTACCATTTTTATCGTTATCAATAAAGAAACTTATTGTATCTCCTTTGTGGATTATGTAGTCGTCAAGTTTATATTTAGGAGGAAATAAAAAGAAGGGATAAGAATTTTCATATCCTTGCCAATAGGTATGACTGGTATCACCTTCCAAAGTAAAATTAGCCTCCCAACCACTATGAGACTTCTGTAGTATATGTATTCTATTAACAATACCTGTTCTATGTGGAAAATCATCCTTTACCGTGAGGAAACCTATCAGATAGAAGGGTATCAAGAAAAAAAGAGTAGCTGCCATAAAATATATTCTGGCTGGAATATCCCAAAACTCTAATAGGGAATCAATCTTAAATTTATACTTCAAATTCATAAAGACATACTTTATTATAAATACACTTACTTCTTTATCATTTCAATCTTACATGCAACTTCAGAGACTATCGGTTCTAACAGTTCACTTATGGTTAGTTCAATAGAGTTAGGCCATTTAACTTTATTATCTCTTTCAACTGAGCAGAATAAATCATATTTATATTCTCCCATCTGTCTCTTTAAGAATGGGAAGTTTTTTATAAATTCTGACTTAATATCAGAATCTTCTCTACTACGTTTATTTTTTAAGGTTAGTAGAGTTGCTGGTGTATCACTAAAGTGAACAATATCATCTAATACAATAGAAACTTTCTTCTCAATTTGAGGGAATAAAAGTGAGGAAGTATTATAAAGGAAAGTCTTGTTGCCTTCTTTTTTTATTCCATCAAAAGGTATCAAACTCATTCCAAGAGCTTTATAAAATATCGTTTTATTAAGTTCTGCAGCAAAAGATTGCGAACCATGAGCATATAACTGATTTCCATCTGATATTATTTTGGAAATCTCTACTGATGAGTTTCTTATATCTGTTTTAATTCTTTCCCATTTTTCATGTAGTTCTGTAAAATTTAATACATCCTTCAACTTACCACATAAATCCATTGATATAAGTAGGTGGGATTGAATATCATTAACTTTATCAAGTAACTCAAGGGATTTCTGCTCTAAAAATTCTAAACCGTAGGTGTTGGTCTGGTTTAGTATTTTAATGTCAAGTAAATAATGATTATCTACAATCTCAGAGCATACAATACTCATTTCTTTCTTTGAACTTACCTCAAATAGGGGTCTACCAGAGATCGTATACTTAGAAGTCGTTTTAACTTTATATTTCCTAATAATGTTATCAAGGAATATTTCTGCATTAATAAAGTTATTCTTATTGTCCATCATATATTTTACGTGTAACTATTCAACAATGACAGGGGATATACAGTGTATGGCAATTTATCCGTTTTTTAGGTCTAAATAGAATTATATGGCGTTTTATAGTAGTTCTTAGCTGTTGCTGAGACCAAATAAACTTCAAGAAATGTGTCCACTCCAAAGTCAAAATGAAATGTATAAGAGTACTTTAGTTTGATTTTTAACTTGCTAATTTGGAGACTTAGGACATATATGTTAAGGTTCAATCTGACAATCTCAGCATACTGCTGATAGATAGTTTCACGCATCAACCGCATATCTTCCGTTATACCTTGTAATACTTTTGATATATTCGCAACTTGTTGTTTCATAGAGATAAAAGTACAAAAAATATATCAAGTATGCAAGGGAATACGCTTAATAACAGTTTTTCCATTAACCCCTAATCACTGCTGTCCATTTAAAATCAGTAATTGTTCTTTGAAATAGTTGAAATATAGCTAGTTGCAAAGTTTTTCAGAGTCAACGGATTTGAATTTGTACCAAACAATACCAAACAATATTGCACAAATACCATGGTACTTACCAATAAGCATAGCTATCACTGGTAATATCACCATAAGACAACCAATACATAAAGAAAGAAAACTTGAAGGTGTTATCAATCGTCTTCCTTTCTTTGCTATACGGTATACAATGATAGCACCTGCAACAAGGGATAATAAATCCCAAATATAATCACAATACATCATATTATTTTTCGTTCTGCTTACTTCCTATATTCTCTTTTTTCGATAAATTTATCTGTTAGCCGTTCTACACCAGATAGTTTCAAATTTACACCTTGTCTTACATCTATCTTACCAGCACAGCATCATTGTGGCATACACCATAATCATACCACCCAATCTGTGATTACCTTATTTCTATATCATCTATCGTTATAAGCGGTTTATGTGTTTTTTTTGACAAGACTTTGTCTGCTCGAGAAAATGGGCAATTGAGCCGATAAGTTTCTTTTTTCATAACAACTTCTCCACCTATTTCATAATTTCTATAAATTGAAATCGTTTTATCGGGATTTAGTTTATACCACATTACCTTTTCATCAGTAACATTTTCACTGATTCTAAGTTTTGCAATTATTCTATTGTCTTTTTTTGAATATGATGCAAGATAAATATTAAGCGTGTATCCATCCGTTTGACCATATAAAAGTAGCCAATAGGATTTAAAATCAACCTTCCCTATTGCGTAATATGAGAACTCATATCCAGTTGAAGGATTGATTAAACAATCATTTTTTGTTTCACATAAATACAAAGAAACTAAATAGTCAGATATCTGTTTACATTTAAACACGTCATATTCACTGGGAAGTAGTATGTGCTTCTTCACTGCATATAAGTCTACAAAACCATCTCGTTTTTGCCCTAACGCATGTTGCGATAAAGAACATAATAACGCTATAACTACAACAAACAATTTAATTATTCTGTTTCTCATACCATTTCTTATTATTATTGAAACATACTTAATGTTCTGACATTATCTACAGGGAGTAAAACATGTTGAGATTTAGGATTACATGATCCTCACACGCCAAGCCCTATAATCAACACACAATAATTAATAATTCTTTTTATTTTCCTTAAAGTCATAATCAAATGTTTTTTAAAATTACTATTTTGTGTTTAAGCTCAGTAAATGCAGGGAAGAAGACATCTGACTTTCTCTACGCCTGCAACTCATATTTATCTCCTAATATTTGCATTTCTTCATGATGCGTTCGCCAGCAGTGTTGGATGTATAACAGTTCGCCTTACCGTTTGCGTGGACAAGGCGGTTTAGTTCATCATATTCATACGTATGCGAACTCCTTCCTCCTAACTTCGCCTTGTTGAGTTTCGTCAGCGACGTTGGGTTGGCGGCATTCGTAATACTGAGGATATTGTCCACGGCATCATAACGATACCTGTTCTCCATCACAGTCTGACCATCCGCTGTAAGGTTCATCGCCTGCAGACGTTCACGCTGCTTGCCATATGTATAGGTAGTCTCCGTGCCATTACCCAGTTTCGTATAGACCGTATGACCCTCCTTGTCGTAACCTATCCTGTCAACAATAACACTCTGACGTCCCTGTTTATTGCATGTCAGAATATCCATTACAAATTAGGTCCTATTCTAATATGCGTAAATTTTCGAGAATACGAATTATACCTGCAAGAATAGCAAAAACAGCAGCTATCCAGCCTTTAAAATTCATTGATGACGAAACACCAGTATGATTAGAATGATCCATTTTCATAATATAAAACATTGTAAGTCCAAACAATAATATATTTATACCATCAAGGTCTTTCTTATAGAACCCTGCACATCCTAATGCCACCATACATATTCCTAAGGGAATTGTGAAAAATATATACCATCTTTTTTTTATATAAGATTATTGATTGATAGAATATTATAATGCTTGCAATTAAATCTAAAAAACCTGATAGATAATTCTGAACCATACGATAGTGCTATTTTTCTCTTTTTACATTTTTTTTATTATCACGTTTATCTATAGCAGTGTCTATCGTATGCTCAGCAACTTTAGCTTTTAACGAAGCACCTTGAATAACAATTGATTTACCTATGTCAAATTCTTTATTAAGAATTCTTTTTGTTTTTCCACTTCCAAAAGCTTTTCCTTTAAGATACATCCTTTTGATAATTTTTAGGCAGCACAAATATAAACAAACTATCGTAAATAAAAAAATAATATCCCATAAAAAAGGCTCTATGAGTAATTTATTGTATGGAAAAGTAGAATCATACTTTGCACTCGTTAAATGGATAAAAATAAAAGGGAAGCCAATATCTATCTTCCCATCAGTAGAAAAAGAAATTATATTGAATAACAATGATAGAATATTTATCAAAGCATATAGGACAATAATCGATACAGCCTGCCTCATAATTTCTTGTCTGTTTTCTTTGTTACTACTATTTTTTTGGGTTCATCCGACATTTCGAGTGATACGGCAGTCATGCAGTGCATAAAGTCGCAGA
>ERZ773087.847-NODE-847-length-21495-cov-3.303358_pt1 | contig 21495 bp, 18 predicted proteins | sample MGYA00511375_ERZ773087 | MGnify/ENA primary metagenome ERZ773087 (study PRJEB29015, sample SAMEA2737995) | human oral metagenome | biome: human oral; feature: human-associated habitat; material: dental | place: China | collected 2063 ...
ATTCCTTACGTAATGGACTGCCATTAATTTTTATAGAACTTACAGATCAGGTTGTAAATTTAAGTGACAGGCTTGTACTGGCTAAGTTTGTATCTCTTGCAACAGTTGGAGGATATACGCTTGCATTTACAGGGGGAAGGGTTCTTTCGGTTATTACAGGTTCATTTGTAAACAGCTGGACTCCTGAGTTTTATGAAGCAATGAAGGCAGACAGGAAAAACCCTAAAATAACGAAAAGTGTGGAAAACTTTATAGCAATTATTTCTTTTGCCTGTGTTATAGCACAGCTGTTTGCACCTGAAGGAATAAAGCTCATATTTCCTGCCAGTTATCATCAGGCAATAAATTATATGGCGTTAATTCTTGCAGGAATCGTAGTTCAGGCTCTATTCTGTCTGGATTATTTTTTCCATTTTCATGAAGACAGTATATATATTTTCTATTTTACAATGTTTGCAATGATATTCAATCTGGCAGGAAACATTATATTTATACCGAGATATCTTGATATTGGGCCGATTATAGCGGCATGGACAACACTGCTTGCATTTTTATTCAGGGCAATAATGGAAATGGTGATAATAAGGAAAAAATATAAAATATCCTTTAATTATAAGAAACTTTTCCTATATCTGATAATTGTTGTAAATCCTGTAATATTTTATCTTTCAAATTCAAATATTTCATGGATGAAATTTGGACTGAAAATAATTTATCTGGCAATAGTTACAAAATTACTTGTAAACAGGGAAGTATATAATAAAATAATGAATCTTGTTAATGGGATAAAAAGAAAGATTATAAAATAGTTAGTCATGAGTGGCTGCTGAAGGGATGAAAAAAATGAAATTTACCATATTTACTCCTACTTTTAATAGAAAAGAACTGCTTGGAAAACTGTACAGTTCACTTCAAAATCAAACTTACAGGGATTTTGAATGGCTTATAGTTGATGATGGTTCTACTGATGGAACAGAAGAGAGGGTAAAAGAATTTATAAATGAAAAAAAACTGAATATTAGATATTTTTATACGGAAAATGGCGGAAAACAGAGAGCGTATAATTTTGGAGTTGAGAAAGCAGAAGGAGAGCTTTTTATATGTCTTGATTCTGATGACGAATATGTAGAAACAGGACTTGAAACAATTTTAAGATACTGGGAAAAATATGAAAACAATAATGAAATTGCAGGGATGGGATATTTATCAACCTATCCTGACGGAAAAGTCATCGGAAAAGAATTTCCTAAAAAAGAAATGATCTCGATACAGTTTGATATTTACAATAAACATGGAGTTAAGGGTGATAAAGGACTTATGTTCCGTACAGAGATACTAAAAGAATATCCTTTTCCAGTTTTTGAAGGGGAAAAGTTCACAACGGAAGCGGTTGTCTACAACAGAATCTGTCAAAAATATAAGATGCTCTATGTAAATGAAAAGATTGAAATAAAGGAATATCAGGAAGATGGACTGACAGCAAAGTATAATAATTTATTGCTTAGAAATCCCAAAGGTCAGGCTCTTTACCATAATGAAATTAACTTGCAGCAGCTGACTTTCAGACAGAAAATTCTGAATAATGCCGTTTATTATAAATTCTGTAAAGTTGCAGGATATGGATTTTCAAAGATTTATAAGGAATGTTATAATAAAATAGGCTTAATAATTTCACTTCCTGCAGGAATGTACATGTACTGGAAGGGAAAAAAGGATTTATAACAGAAAAAATAAGGAAATGGATTTAAATTATGAAGAAAGATAAAATATTATTTACAATTTTACATATATTTGTAATATTTTTTGTACTATTTTTAAAAACTGTAGCTGTTTTTCCAAATGAAACAGCTGAAATAAAGTTTCTGGAAATTCTTCTTATGATGGTATATATTTATACTTTTGTCACAGGAAAGATTTATCTGGACTGGCTGAACTCTTACATGGTATTCCTTTATACGTTATTTCTTTTCAATTTTACGAGAATATTTCTTGATATTGTGGGATACAGGGAATTCGGATGGGCTACAAAATTTGCAAATTACTATTTTTTCAATGATGTACGGATAGAAATAATAAATGTCTTTATAATTGTACTCCTCTTTACTCATCTGGGGTTTTTTATAGGTATTATAAATGAAAAGGAAGAAGAGCTGAAAAGTCGTATAACCCTTAAAAATAGGAAAATATACACTGATTTTGGAATGTTTCTGTTTATAGTTGCATTGCCGGCGCTTGCTTATAAGATGTTTATCCAGCTGAAGGTAATACTGCAGGCCGGATATGAAGCATATTATACAGGGATATTAAAGGGAGTGGATTATCCATTCTTTACAAAAGGTTCAGGAACGATAATGACAATAGGATTTCTGATATTTTTAATATCAATTCCTTCAAAAAAGAAATTTCTTACAGTTTCGTCATTGTATCTGATGGTAAAACTGCTGGATTCCTTTAAGGGGGCAAGGGCAATATTCCTGACACAGCTTCTTTTTATAATGTGGTATTACGCAAAGGTTTACGGAATAAAAATCAAAGCTAAAACAATGGCAAAACTGGTAGGATTTACCGTACTGTTTTCACAGATACTTGTTTCAATAAGGAGTAAGAAGGTATTTTCTCTGGATTTGATAAATTCTGTATATAATTTTTTATTTTCACAAGGGGTAAGCTATCTTGTGCTGGGATATACGATAGATCTGAAAAGTAAAATTGTAGGTTCAGGTTCATATCCTTATATATTACAGGGAATATTCGGATTTAAGCCTCAGTCTGCAGAAGCGCTGAATACGACAAATTCTTTGGCAGATAAGCTGACATATGCCTTAAATCCCCTTGCATATATGAAAGGGGAAGGAATTGGTTCAAATTATATAGCTGAAATGTATGATCTCGGATATATCTGGATTATAGTTATCTCAATATTGTTAGGATTTATGATAATAAAATATGAAAAATATGTTGTAAAAAACAGATTTCTTCTACTGACAAGCTATTATTTCATTCCTAATCTGTTCTACATTCCAAGAGGGTCATTTTTTGGAGAGGCACTCATAAGGAATATGCTTATGCTTGCAGGCGTGTATATATTGATATTTGGATTTGACTATATGTACAGGAAAATTGAAGAAAATGAGGAGTTTAAAATTAATGAAAAATATAGAAATAATAGAAGGAATAAATAATAAAAATAAAAATTATATAGTTAAATGGACAAATGAAAAGGGAAAAATTTTTCTTGAGCAATGGGCTGGAACAAACCTTGATTTTCCTCTTACAGATAGTCAAATTGATGATTTGAATAATATCTGTTCGATTTTTTGTGAAAATGAGTTTGTCGGGATTATTCAGAAAATACGTATAGAGCTTGATAATATTCATATTGGACGGTTTATGATTAATCCTGAGCTTGCAGGAAAAGGTCTTGGAAAAAGGGCTTTGATGAAATTTATAAATTTGATTTTTCAAGATGAAAATATAAATTCAATTACATTAAATGTTTTTGATTATAATGCAGGAGCTAAAAAATTATATGAGAAAATTGGATTTAAAGTTATAAATATTGTTGAAAATCCAATGAAAAAGTACACGATGATTATGAAAAAAAGTGAAAACCGGGAGAAAAAATGATAGAAAAAAAGATATATTACGTATGGATAGGAAATGCCAAAAAACCTGATATATTTTATAAATGTCTGAAATCATGGCAGGAAAAACTTCCTGATTATGAAATAGTTGAAATAAATGAAAAGAATTTTGATATAAAGGCTCATATGGAAAAAAACAGATTTTTCAGGGAATGTTATGAAAGAAAACTGTGGGCATATATGTCTGACTACATCAGAGTTCATTACATGTATGAAAATTCGGGAATATATGTAGATACTGATATGGAGATTATAAAAAATATATCACCGTTAATAGAAAACGAAAAAATGAAATTTTTTATAGGATATGAGGATGAAAAACATATAAGTGTTGGAATTTTTGGAACAGACAGGCATAATGAAATACTGAAAGATATAATAAAATTTTATGAAAGGGAAATATGGGAAAAACCTCTATGGACAATTCCTAAAATATTTACTTATATATTTGAAGAAAAATATGGACTGACTGATAAAAGGGAAAATTCATTAAAGGAAGGAGAAATAACAATATATCCTAAAGAATATTTTTATCCTTATGGTTTCAAGGAAAAATTTTCATCAGACTGTATAAAGGAAAATACATATGGAATTCATTGGTGGAATGACAGCTGGTCAAATCTTAAGGCCAGGTTATTTTTAGAAACGAAGCATTTGAGAGGAATTCTGAAATTAATAAAGAAAATGAGAATTATAGCGAGATATTATCTGATTGAAAAAAGGTAAAAATATGAAAGGAAGTAAAAAGCAGATGAATGTTTTAAAAAAAGTACTGAAAATATTGTTATTTGTGAGTGTGATAATGGTGACAGAAGGAAAAGAATTAAGAATAATGTCCTACAATATTTATGGATCAAGACTGGCTAACGGAATAAAACTTGGGGAAAGTATAAAAAAATACAAGCCTGATTTTGTTTCATTACAGGAAGTTGACAGAGATACAAAAAGGAGTAATTTCAGGGATGTAACTTTAGATATAGCATCAGAACTGGGATACAATTATTATTATTTCCAGAAGTCAAGAGATTTTGATTCAGGGGAATTTGGAATTTCCTTTATTTCAAAATATCCGGTAGAAAAAATATATGCATATGAACTTCCATCAATTGGGGTGGAAAAACGTCAGGTTGTAATAGCTGAACTTGAAAAAAAAGAATTTGGGAAGAAAATAATGATAATTAACACCCATCTAGATTATAAAAAGGAAATTAAGAAAGAGGAAATGGAATCCCTTTCATTGCTAAATGGACTTTTTGACAGTGATATAAAATTTTTAAGCGGAGACTTGAATTTACTTCCAAATACAGAACATTATCAGACGCTCACAAAGGAATGGAAAGACAGCTATTTTGAGGGAAAAGATAAGGAAATGAGAAGTATTGAAGATCCCAGAATAGATTATATATTTGGAGATTATTCAGGTAAATGGAAGGTAAAGAAAAGTTTTTTCATAAAAGATGATACACAGGACTGGACAAAACTTAGTGATCACTTTCCATATATGAGTATAATGGATATAAAATAAAATTATTACAAGATAATTTAAAATAATACTTATCAAATAAAAATAATCGCTGTAAAATGTTTTCAACACTTATAACGATTATTTTTTATTTTTGAATTTGTCATATCAGTTTTATCATGTGTAACCCTATAGTGTCTGTATTACTTTAGATACAGTAATTTCCAGAACACGTGAAAGAAATGGAAATTTTTCTTTCATTGAATTAAATTCTTCTCCTGAAGTAATAAATTTTGCAGTCCCTAAAATTAGAAAACCACTTCCCATAGCCCATTTTCCCATGACTTCTTTAGATCCTACAGTAAGTTTTACATTAGGATTTTTTTCAATATTCGCCTGAGTTTTATTCATTCCTGCTGCAGGAATAAGAATTCTGTTTTCTTTTACATTAAGATATGAGTTCCATGTATTTGAAACATCTGCACCTTCGTCAGTCCATGTAACAATAGATACAACTCCTTCGTGTGAGATAACTTCAAAAAATTTGTCAGTAAACATGTTTCCTCCTTATATTTTATTTTTATACTACTCTAAAATAATATTTTCCAGCAATGGTGATTCCATAATATCAAAAGGCATTACCCATCCACCGCCATCAGAATCAAGATCGACATCGCGTCCTGTATCTTTTCCTGCGTTCTTAAAAATAAGATATATAAACTGTGAGCAGTACAGTCTTTTGTCAAAATCTTTATCAAATGTCAGTCCGTAAGGTTTCGTTACAGTCTTGTCAATTTCCTTGAATAAGGCATTTCTGAATTTATCATCTATATTCTTCAGTCTAAAGATTGATATTTTTCTTTTTAATTTTGACCATACATAAATTGGACTTTCACTATATCCCGCTGAATACGATGGAAATTCTACAATTTTTTTCTCTTCATTCAGTACTGCACTGTGCCCCCACATGGAACGAATTGTAGATTCTTTTGAGAGAATAAGAATATCTCCAGGTTGCAGCTGGTCAACCTTTGAAATAACTTCATCAGGAGTATACCATTTATATTTTGGATTTATTGACTGGCATGAAATAACTAAAAAAACGAACAAAATTAGAATCAGAAGTTTTCTTATTAAATTTTCATTATTTTTCATTATTTTAATATCTGAAATCATTACTTTTTACACCATATCCTTTCATTGTTTATTATATTATATAAAAAAGAAGAAAAATAGTCCAGTTTTAAATACAAATTTAAATGGAAAAAATGCAGAGCAAATAAAAATAGCTGTTTTAAATGAAGAACAAAATCATGGATTGTAATTTTAAAATTATGTTCTACTGAATAATAAACAGCTATTATTTATCAATTATAATTAAAATTTGAAATTATAACCGAAGCTTAAAGTAATAAATTTATTGGATACTTTTCCAGTTTCGTTTGCATAATTATAAGTTTCAATACCACTTCCTATGAGGTTGGAAGAAGCATCATACATATAATAATAATCATATTTACTTCTTATTACATTGTAGGATAAGTCAACTGTAAAGTTTTTAAATTCAGCACCGATTCCTATACCGTAGTAAAGTCCATTTCTAAATTTAAATTCATCTTCTACTCTTCCTTTTATAGTAGTCCATATGTTCGTATTTTCTGCATATGAAAATCTTGCAGAACCGGAATTAAAAGAATACCCTAAATTAGCTTTAATATAAGGCTTGATTTCCGAAGGAGTGTAAAATTTGTATCTCGCTGTGGCATAAATAGGCAATGAATTAAATCCCTTTGTTTCTACATTAAGTGGAATAGTATCAATGCTTCCTGCAATTCCATAAGGATTTCCTTCAGGAGTTCCATCCTTAAAAGTATTTTTGTATCCGCTTTTTTTGTAGAAAATACCTCCACCTATTTCAAATCCGGATGATAATTCACGTCTATATTCAACACCAAGTTCAATACCGTTCTTTAAAACTTTAAAATTTTCCCCTTCATTAGTTTTAATTTTTGAATTTACATTTAAGTCATAACCTAATCTTGTTTCAATAATATTACCTTCCGAAAAAGATAATGAACCTAATAAAAATAAACCTACTAACAATAATTTTTTCATTTTTTCCTCCTTATTGAAATTAATTTTAGTGCCTAATGATATTATAACCTGTTTCAAAAAAAAATCAAGAAGTAACTAAAAAAAAATTTAATGTTTTTTTATCAAATTAAATTTTTTTATAGAAATTCATAAAAAATATGATATAATTATCTGCAATTATTATAAGAGATACAATAATTTATTATAACTAGAAGGAAAAGGAATAAAAATGGAAATACTGAAGGAAAATTTTTTAAAGTTAAGAGAAAAAATGATGGAAAAATTTAAGGAAGATTTTGCAAGACATAGAGAACTGGGTGAAAAGGAAGTGCCGATAAAGACGATAGGACCAATTAACGGAGTTTACTATGAAAGAGGTGAGAGAAGTTATTTTGTCCGTCCAAGAATAAGAGCAGGGATTATCACTTTGGAACAGTTGAGAGCAGTCTCGGATTTGTCACTAAAACATGGTGACGGAGAAATAAAACTTACAACGAGACATGGAATTCAGCTGAGAGGAATTAAGGCTGACAATGTTTTGCCACTAATAGAGGATTTATTTAATGTAGGACTAAAGACACAGGCTGTAGGTGGAAAAAGTATAAGAGGAATGATTATTTCATCATATAGCGGTTTTGAAGAAGAGGAATTTGATGTGACTCCTTATGCAGTTCATTCAATAAATTATCTGTTTCAGAATGAAGATACATATACACTCCCGGGGAAACTGAAATTTTCAGCATCAAACAGCAGTAAAGATACAGCAGGAGCAAAATATGCCGATATGGGATTCATTGCAAAAAAAATAAATAATGAAGATTATTTTGAAGTATATTTTGATTTTGGAATGAACCTGTCAAATAAAAATCCATATAAATATTCAAAAGATATAAAGGCTGAAGAAATGCTCTATTATATGAGGGCAATGGTAATGATGTTCAAGGATAATATGGAAATGACAAATCCAAGGGCAAGGGTCAGAACAATGAACAGAAAAATAGGAATTGAAGCATTTGAAGAAATATTTAAGGAATATTTTGAGAAAGCAAAAAAAGAAGTAGATTCTGTAATTGATATAAAGGAACTCTATAAAGATGTAAAAACACAGGAAAAAGTATTTGAATGGAGCAAGGAAGTGGACTTTGTTTCTGAAGGAATAGATGAGGAGCTTCTTATAAATGTCAGGGAAAGCTATAGACAAAAAGGAATTTATGCTGTAAAACTGAAATTTGCAGGTGGAGTTATAAGAAGAAAACAGCTGGAAGGAATTCTTGAATATTTAGAAAGCTTAAATCATGAAGTAAGAATAAAACTTACAAATAATCAGGAAATTATAGTCTTTAATCTGAATGGTGAAGAGACTTTGCATATTCTGGAAAATTTCAAAGAAAGACTTATAAGAAGCGCTTTTGAAGATACAATTACATGTACCGGTGTTCCAAGATGCAGATTGGCAATAACATCCAGTAAAAGTGCATTTGACAAGATATTAAAGAAATTTGAAAATAATGATACGACATTAAAGAAGGAGTTACCTCAGCTGAGAATGTCAGGATGCCCTAATTCGTGCAGTCTGACTTTTAAGGGAGATTTAGGTTTTTCAGGAAGAATTAAAAAAATAGATGAAAAGGTGAATATAGCCTATACGCTGTTAAGTGAAAATAAAAATATAGAACTGGCAGGGAAAGCAATAATCTTAGAAAGAGATTTACCTGAAATGATTTATGAAATGGCATTATTGAAGAAAGAATCTCAAATTAAAGATTTTCATGAATTTGTTAATACTAAACATGAGAAAATAAATGAACTTATAAGAAAATATGTACAATAACAGGAAAGCTATATTACTAAGAAAGAACAAATAGAAAAAACATGAAAATTGTTGTATAATTAAGAAAAATTTATTTTAGAAAGAGGTAATAAAATGAAAAAAAGAATTTTAATAATTCTGGGAATTATTATGATGTTCATAGTAAGCTGTGGTGGAAAACATCCTGCAGTAAAAGATTTTGAAGATAATATGAAAATTGTACAGAGCGGAGATTTAAATAAAATTTCAGAAAGTTCAGGTAGAGTATTCTCTTCAGATGTAACTCCTGAAATGAAATCCGCTTTAGGTGAAGGATTTAAAAAAATTACATACAAGATAAACAAAACAACAGTAAATAAGGATGAAATACTTATAAATGTGACTATGAAATCACCTGATCTCGGTGAACTGAGGAAAGAACTGTCACAGAAAATGGTTGCTTCGATGGTACAGATGCAAGGAAAGACAGAGGCTCAGGTAGAAGCTGAAGCGGAAAAAATATCAGTGGAATTAATAAAGGAAAAAGTAAAAAGCGGTAAAACAAAAGAAAAGACATTTGATGTAGTATATAAGAAAAAAGGAGATAAATGGGAACCGGATCCTAATGCAAATAAGGATTTCTTGAATATAATAACTATGAATATGGTAGGTATAGAATAACATAAAATATTTTTACAATTTTCTATTGAAAAAAATGGAAAAATAGAGTATAATAATCAAGGATAAAAAGTGCAAGCGTGGCGGAATTGGTAGACGCGCTGTTTTCAGGGAGCAGTGGCAGTAGTCGTGTGGGTTCGAGTCCCACCTCTTGCACCAATAATTAAATCTAATAAAAAACTTGCAAAAAAGCATAAAATATGGTATTATAATTACAAGAACAAAATATTAGGCAGAAAGAGTGGGAGATTCCCACTCTTTAGTTTTAAATATGAGGTGGATATTTTATGGAAAAAATACTGGAAATGCTTGAAGAAAAAATGGAGGAGCATTTAAATGAATTGGGACTGGAGCTTGCAGATATAGAATATGTTTCTGAAGGCGGATACAACTATTTAAGAATTTACGTTGAAAAGCCTGATGGAAATACAAGTCTTGATGACTGTGTGGAACTCAGTGGCAGAATAGACGGTGTTGCAGATGAACTGATAAATGAAAAGTTTTATCTGGAAGTTTCAACTCCGGGACTTGAAAGAAAATTGAAAAAACCTAAAGATTTTACGAGATTTACAGGAAGAAAAGTAAAAATATATACGAAAAGTCAGGTTGAAGAAAAAAAGACATTTGAAGGTAAGTTAGAAAAATTTGAAAATGAAACAATATTTTTATTGGATGATACAGGAAAAGTATATGAAATACCTTTTTCTAAACTGAAAAAGTCAAAATTGATATACGAAATTCCGGCAAACATATTAGAGAGTGAGGAGGAATAATGAAATCAAAAGATCAGAGAATCTTTTTAGAAGCATTGGATGAACTGGAAAGAGAAAAGGGAATTATAAAGGAAGAATTATTGGAAGCAGTAGAAACAGCATTACTTGCGGCATATAAGAAAAATTATGGTGAGAAGGATAATGCAGAAATAACGATAAACAGGGAAACTGGAGAAGTAAAGGTTTTTTCCAGAAGAACAGTTGTTGAAGATGTTGTTAAACCGGAAGAGGAAATAAGTCTTGAAGATGCACGTTCACTGAAAAGAAGAGTAAAACTTGGAGACGTTATAGATGTGGAAATTAATGCCGAAGGATTTAAAAGGAATGCAATTCAGAATGCCAAGCAGATAGTTGTCCAGAAGGTAAGGGAGTGTGAAAAGAAAAATATTTTCAATAAATTTAAGCAGATAGAGAAGATGATTGTTGCTGCCACTGTAAGGAAAACAGATGAAAAAGGAAATCTTTACATTGATATAAACGGTCTTGAAGCTATTGTGCCTGCAAAGGAACTTTCTGAAGCAGACAGATTCCATCAGGGAGACAGAATAAGAGTATATGTTGGAAATGTTGAAGAATCTACAAAATATACAAAAAGTTTTCTTTCAAGAAAGGCGGAAGAACTGTTAAGAGGTCTGCTTGAACTTGAAATTCCTGAAATAGAAGATGGAATAATCGAAATTAAGAATATTGCAAGGGAAGCAGGAAGCAGAACAAAGGTTGCAGTTTATTCAGATGATCCGAATCTTGATGTAAAGGGAGCATGTATAGGTAAAAATGGAATGAGAATACAAAGTATTATTGATGAACTTCAGGGAGAAAAAATAGATATAGTGCTTTGGGATGAAGATATGAGAGGTTTTGTAAAAAATGCTCTTAATCCGGCAGAAGTACTTTCTGTTGATATAATTGAAAATGAAGAGGAAAGAGTTGCCAGAGTAGTTGTGAATGAAGATCAGTTGTCTCTGGCAATAGGGAAAAAAGGGCAGAACTCGAGACTGGCTGCAAAGCTTTGCGGTATAAAGATAGATATCCATACTGCTGAAAGTTACGAAGATGACCAGAATGAATACGAAGAAGATGAAATAGAAGGTGAAGAATAATATATGCCTGAAAGAACATGTATCAGTTGTAGAAAAAAAGGCGAAAAAAAAGATTTTTTGAGAATATCTGAAGAAAATGGAAAATATGTATTTGATAAGGAAATGAAGGTACAGAGCAGAGGATTCTATGTGTGTAAAAATCCTTCCTGTGTAGAAAAATTATCGAAAAACAGAAAATACAATATTGAGATGCAGGAACTTCTCAAATTGTTAAAAGAAACAGAAAAAAGGAAAAATATAATAGACATCATACGCCCTATGAAAAATTCAGGTTTCTTTGTTTTCGGAATAGATGAAAACATAGAAGGAATAAAAAAGAATAAAGTAAGATTATTAATATTACCTAAAGACATAAGTGAAAAGTATATAGAGCAGTTTAAGAGGCTCGAGGAAAAATTTGAAGTCACTGTAATGAGCATTGAAAAAAAAGAGGCATTCCTGAATGTTTTTTCCAGAAATGTCAATGTCGTAGGAATAACAGATAAAAGGGTAGTGAATGGTATATTAAGCAAAGTGGAGGTGACAGAATGAAATTAAGAGTACATCAGTTGGCTAAAGAGCTGGGTTACGATAGTCCAAAGTTTCTTGAAAAATTAAGTGAGATAGGCGTTTCCGTAAAATCTCACTTAAGTGGACTGACAGATGAAGAAATAGCCAATATAAAAAGGAAACTGAATAAAAAAGATGACAGACAACAGAATAAATCTAACGAAAATCATAGTAAATATGCAAAAGAAACTCCAAATATAAATAAACAGGATACGACAAAAGTACAAAACAGAGTCGAAACAAATAAAAAAGAAAATGAGGATAAAGTGGAATTGAATGTTGGATTAAATAATAATAGTCAGAAAAATAATAGAAATTATCAGAATAGGGATGAAAGAAAAACTGAAACTGTAAACAGGGATAATCAGAACAGAGATAGAAACAGAAATCATCAGAACAGGGATAATAATCAGAGAGATGGCAGACCATCATTTGACAGGGATAATCAGAACAGAGATAGAAAAGACAATAGATTTGACAGAAATTCCGGAAGAAATTTCGATGATAGTCAGAACAGGGATAGAAACAGAAATTATCAGAACAGGGATAATAACCAGAGAGATGGGAAACCATCATTTGACAGGGATAACAGAGACAGAAGAAATCAGGGCAGAGATAACAGGGATGGTCAGGGAGACAGACGTTTTTTCGATAAAGGAAAGGATGACACGAGAGACAGCAGAAATTTCGGTAACAGAAATAAGAAGGAAACTCCAAAAAATGATGTAGCTCCTGCTCAAATTACAGAAAAACCTAAAAACAATGTAAAGGGAAAAGCAAAATTTGACAAAAAGAAATACGAAAAAGAAAAGAAACAGAAAGAAGAAGAAAAGAAACTGAGAGAACTGAGATCTGATTTCAGAAAAGATGACAAAAAGAAAAAAAATAAAAAGAAACAGGAAAAAGTAATGAAAGATGAAATAATCAGAATAGAAGGCGAAAGTATCGGAATGATAACTATCGGAGAAGAAATAGTAATTAAAGATCTGGCTGAAAAGCTTGGAGTAAATGTTTCCGATATTATAAAAAAATTCTTTATGCAAGGAAAAATGCTGACTGCAAATGCTATTTTATCATTTGAGGAAGCAGAGGAAGTAGCTCTTGATTACGAAGTAATAGTTGAAAAAGAAGAAGTTATAGAAGTAAGTTATGGTGAAAAATATCATCTTGAAGTTGAGGACAGGGAACAGGATCTTGTAGTAAGAGCTCCGGTTATAACAATAATGGGACATGTAGATCATGGTAAAACATCCCTTCTTGATGCATTAAGACACACAAATATAATCGAAGGCGAAGCTGGAGGAATAACACAGAGAATAGGAGCCTACCAGGTAAACTGGAAGGGACAGAAGGTTACATTTATAGATACTCCGGGACACGAAGCTTTTACTGAAATGAGGGCAAGAGGAGCAAATATAACTGATATTTCAATATTGATAGTTGCTGCAGATGATGGAGTAAAACCTCAGACTGTGGAAGCAATATCACATGCCAAGGAAGCTGGAGTACCAATAATAGTGGCAATAAATAAAATAGACAAACCTGGAGCCGATCCTATGAAGGTCAGAACAGAACTTACAGAATATGGTCTTATGTCACCTGATTGGGGAGGAAATACTGAGTTTGTTGAAATTTCGGCAAAGCAGAAAATAAATCTGGAAGAACTGCTTGAAACTATACTGATTACTGCAGAACTGCTTGAACTGAAGGCGAATCCTAAGAAAAGGGCAAAGGCTGTAGTTGTTGAATCAAGACTTGATCCAAAGATGGGAGCTGTAGCAGATATACTAATTCAGGAAGGAGAACTTAAAATTGGTGATATCTTTGTTGCAGGGGAATCCCATGGAAGAGTAAGATCAATGCTTGATGACAGAGGAAATAAAATAGAAAAGGCAACATTATCTCAGCCGGTGGAAATCACAGGATTTAGTAATGTTCCAAATGCCGGAGATGTTCTTTATGGAGTAAACAATGACAAGCAGGCTAAAAAAATAGTTGAAGATTTCATAAAAGAAAAGAAAGTCAACGATCAGAATAAAAAGAAACACATTTCACTTGAAAGTCTGTCCCAGGAACTGGAAGAACAGCAGCTTAAAGAATTGAAATGTATCATAAGAGCAGATTCTAAAGGTTCAGTAGAAGCATTGAAGGAATCATTGCTGAAACTGAATAATGAAAAATCAATGATACATATTATTCAGGGAAGTGCCGGAGCAGTAACTGAGGGGGACGTAAAACTTGCAGAAGCATCAAATGCAATAATAATAGCATTTAATGTAAGACCTACAACTCCTGCAAGAATTGAAGCAGAAAAAACTGGAGTGGAAATTAGAAACTATAATGTAATCTATCATGTAACTGAAGAGATAGAGAAAGCCCTTAAAGGAATGCTTGATCCTGAATACAGGGAAGTTTACTTTGGAAGAATTGAGGTTAAGCAGGTGTTTAAAATCAGTAACGTTGGAAATATTGCAGGAGCAATTGTAGTAGACGGAAAAGTAAGTAAAACTTCTAAAATAAGAGTTATAAGGGATGGAATAATTATCTATGATGGAGAATTAGATTCACTTAAGAGATTTAAGGATGATGCCAAGGAAGTTGTCATGGGACAGGAATGTGGAATCGGAATTAAAGATTTTAATGATATAAAAGAAGGTGACATCATAGAGTCATATATTTTGGAAGAAATACCAAGATAGTTTGATTATTTTCCATATTAATTGAATTATGGGGTGAAAGTTATTATGAATGACAGAAGAAAAAAAGGACTTGAAAAGGAAATATCAAGAATAATCGGAATGACTATTCTGACTGAAGTAAAAAATGAAAAAATAAAAAATCTGGTAACAATACATAAAACAGAACTTACGAAGGATGGAAGATACCTTGATCTTACCTTTTCAATACTGGATTTGAAAAATAATGTGAATAAAGAAAAAATATTGGAAGAACTTGAAAAATTAAAAGGTTTTTTCAGAAAAACAATTGGATCTCAGTTATCAATCAGATTTGTTCCTGAAATAAGAATTCATTTGGATGACAGTGTGGAATATGGTATAAAAATAGCCTCGCTACTGAATGAAGTAAAAAAGAAGGACAGTGAATGATTTGTGAAATGGGAGCTGAAGAAACACGATAAAAATTATTTAACTTTGAAAAGCAAGGAATTTAATGAAAGTGAACTCATAACAGGTTTATTGCTTAACAGAGGTATCACTACAAAAAAAGAAGTGGAAAAATTTCTGAATACAAGTGAAAGTGAGCTATACAGTCCGTTTCTTTTTGAAAATATGCATGAAGTAGTAGAAAGAATACTTGATGCAAAAAAAAGAAAAGAAAAAATAGTAATCTATGGAGACTATGATGTAGATGGGATATCTGGAACGGCATATCTTGTACTTGTATTTAGAAAACTAGGTTTAAATGTAGATTATTATATTCCAAACAGGGCGCATGAAGGAGTTGGAATAAATAAAAATCTTATAAAATATCTGGTTAAAAAAAATGCAAAATTATTTATAACAGTGGATACAGGTATTGGGAGTAAGGAAGAACTGTTAATGTTAAGGGAAAATGATATTGATGTAATTATTACAGACCATCATAGACCTCTGGATGCAATTAGCGACATAAAAATACTTACAGTAAATCCTAAAATAAGTAAAAATTATCCAAATAAGAATTTATCCGGATCAGGAGTTGCATTTAAATTAGCAGAAGCAGTTTATGAAACATGCGGAGTCAGTAAAAAACTTCTATATGACTATCTGGACATTGTAATGATAGGAACAGTTGCAGATGTTGTACCAATGACTGATGAAAACAGGTTTATAATAAAAAAAGGATTATATAATTTAAGAAAAACAAAAGTAAAAGGATTAAAGTATATTATTAATTATTTGAAAATAAATCCGAAAAACATAACTACAAGTGACATTGGTTTCTATATCGCACCTATTTTCAATGCTTTAGGCAGAATAGACAACTCTAAGATGGTAGTAAATTTCTTTATACAGGAAGATGACTTTAAGATTTTTGCAATCATTGAGGAAATGAAAAAGGCAAATAAAATAAGAAGATATCTGGAAATAGAAATATACAATGAAATAGAGGAAAAAATTCAGAAACTGAATAATCCAAAATATATCTTCATGAAAAGCAGAAATTGGCATTCAGGAGTTATAGGAGTTGTATGTTCCAGAATTTCGATAAAATATAATATTCCGGTAATACTGGTTTCAATAAAAAATGGATATGGAAAGGCTTCGTGCCGTAGTATAGAAGGACTTAATATATTTGATATTCTTAAGGAAACATCAGATAAATTTGATAGATTTGGAGGACACGACCTGGCGGCAGGATTCCTTGTGTCGGAAAAATACCTTGCTGAAATAGAAAAATATCTGAAAAAGAGGCTTCTGACTACAAATAAGTCAAGTATGGAAAAGGTGCTGAATATTGATGCAAAACTAGGAATAGAAGAAATAAATAAGAATAAGCTTCTTGATATAAACAGATTATCACCATTTGGACTTGACAATCAGGAACCAAATTTCATAGATACAGGAATCAAGTTTGTAAATTTTACGAAATTTGGTGTAAATAACCGTCATTTTAAAGGATATATAAGAAAAAACAACAGATTCATATCTGTAATTGGATATAATCTGGGACATAAACTTAAGCTTAAAAATATCAATAAAAGATATGAAATAGTTTATACTCCAGTTTTTAAGTCTGTAAGAACGGATTTATTCATTGAACTTAAGGTAAAAGATTTTAATTGATTAGATAAAAGCGGCTACAATGAAAAAATGCTTTGAAAATTTTAATCAGAAAGTAAAAACTTAATTAGTTAAACAATATAAAAATATAATAGAATATAAATTAGGAGGATTGTAAAATGGCAACAGTAAAAAAATTATCAGAAACAGTATATGAAGTATCAGCAACAAGAAGCGGGGAAGAATTGAAACATCTTAAGAAACATGTATTGGTACATTTTAAAGATGCAAAAGTAGATGGATTTAGAAAAGGGCATGTACCTGCAGATGTACTGGAAAAAAAATTCAAAAAAGAAATAGAAGGGGAAATCCTTAATCACATAATTTCAGAAGAATATAGAAAAGCAGTTGAAGAAAATAACTTATCACCGATTGCAGATATTAAACTGGAAAAATATGAAGATAATGAAGATAATGTGGAAGTAGTATTTACTATACCTGTATTACCTGAAATCACTTTAGGTGACTACAAGAGCGTAAAAGTTGAAAAGGAAGCATTAGATGTAAATGACGAAAAAGTTAATGCTGAAATTGAAATTATGAGATCAAATGCAGGAAAATTAAAAGAAGTTGCAGATGATGAAGCGGCTAAAGATAAAGATGTTGCAAATATAAACTTCGAAGGATTTGTAGATGGAGAAGCATTTGATGGAGGAAAAGCTGAAGGATTTGATCTTACTTTAGGATCAAAAAGCTTTATAGATACTTTTGAAGATCAGATTATAGGACATAAAAAAGGTGATGAATTTGATGTAAATGTTACGTTCCCTGAAGAATACCACGCAGAAAACTTAAAAGGAAAACCTGCAGTCTTTAAAATAAAATTAAATTCAATAAAGAGAAAAGAAGAAGCAGAATTAAATGAAGATCTTGCAAAAGAACTTGGATATGATTCAGTAGAAGATTTAAAGGCTAAAACAAAAGAAAATCTTACAAAGAGGGAAGAAACAAGAATTGAAAATGAATACAAAGGAAAAGTTGTAGATGCAGTTGTTGATGGTGTAAACTTTGAAATACCTGAAGCAATAGTAGAAAGAGAAATCCAATTCCAGATAAACAGATTTGCTCAGCAGCTTCAAATGCAAGGAATGTCATTAAATCAATATTTTGAAATGACAGGTCAGAATATTGAAAAAATGAGAGAAAGCATCAAGGAATCAGCTGAAAAATCTGTAAAAAGAGATTTGGTATTAAATGAAATAGCAAAAGCGGAAAAGGTTGAAGCAACAGAAGAAGAAGTAAATGCTGAACTGGATAGAACTGCTTTAATGTACGGAATGGACAGGGAAGGATTAATTGCAGAAGTTAGAAAATCTGGAAATTATGCAAGATTCATAGATGACATAAAATATCAGATTGTAAACAGAAAAACTGTTGATTTATTGGCAAAATAAGGAGGAAATACGATGTACAGTCCTGTAGTAATTGAAAATGATGGACGTGGTGAGAGAAGTTATGATATATACTCCAGACTACTGAAAGACAGAATAATATTCGTAGGCGGAGAAATAGAAGATAATATGGCAAATGCAATTATTGCACAGCTGTTATTTTTAGACGCACAGGATAAGGAAAAGGATATTGTAATGTATATTAACAGTCCCGGTGGAGTAATTACCTCGGGACTTGCCATATATGATACAATGCGTCACATAAAATGTGATGTTTCCACAGTGTGTCTTGGTCAGGCTGCCAGCATGGGAGCTTTACTGCTTACAGCCGGAGCAAAAGGAAAGAGATATTCATTGCCTAATTCAAGAATAATGATACACCAGCCTTTAGGCGGAGCAAAAGGACAGGCAACAGACATTCAGATACAGGCAAAAGAAATTGAAAGAATGAAGGAACTGACAAGTAAAATTCTGTCAGAAGCCACAGGAAAGCCTGTTGAAGAGATTTATCGGGATACAGAGAGAGATAATTTTATGTCTCCTGAAGAAGCTATAGAATATGGACTGATAGATAAAGTCCTATAAATTTAAGAAAAAATAACGAGGTGAAGATTATTGGCAAAGGAGAGACGGATCTGCTCATTTTGTGGAAAATCGGAAGATGAAGTTTATCAGCTTATAAGCAGTCCTGACAACGATGCATATATATGTGATGAATGTATAGAAGACTGTCAGGAACTGATTGATGAAAGCGGTTATGATGGAGATGAGAAGAAAATGGAACTCACATTATTGAAACCTGCTGAAATCAAAAATAGGCTTGATGAGTATATAATAGGTCAGGAAAGGGCTAAGAAAGTTCTTTCTGTTGCTGTATATAATCATTTTAAGAGAATAAAGCACAAAATGAAGAACATAGATGATGTGGAACTGCAAAAGTCAAATGTTTTATTAGTGGGACCTACAGGAAGCGGGAAAACTCTTCTGGCACAGACACTGGCAAAAATTCTGAATGTACCGTTGGCAATAGCTGACGCAACTACATTGACAGAAGCCGGATATGTAGGTGACGATGTAGAAAACGTACTTTTAAAACTTATAAAAGCGGCAGATTATGATATAGAAACTGCTGAACATGGAATAATATACATAGATGAAATAGATAAAATTGCAAGAAAATCAGAAAATATGTCTATCACAAGGGATGTTTCAGGAGAAGGTGTCCAGCAGGCATTACTGAAAATAATAGAAGGAACGTTTGCTAGCGTGCCTCCTCAAGGTGGAAGAAAGCATCCGAATCAGGAAATGATAGAAATAAATACAAAAGATATACTATTTATTGTAGGTGGAGCTTTTGAAGGTCTTGAAGGTAAGCTCAGAAATAGAATAAATCAGAAAAGAGTGGGTTTTGGACTGGAAATGGAAGAAAAAAAGCTGGATGAACTTACTTTATATGAAAATGTTTTACCGGAAGATCTTATCAAATATGGGCTTATACCTGAGCTTATTGGGAGATTACCTATAATTACAGCATTGCATGGACTGGATGAAGAAGCAATGGTAAAGATACTTACAGAACCTAAAAATTCATTAGTAAAGCAGTATAAAAAGTATTTTGAGATGGAAGATGTCGAATTAAGCTTTGATGATGATGCAATAACTGAAATTGCAAAACTTGCGCTGAAAAGAAAGATAGGTGCAAGAGGACTTAGGTCAATTATTGAAAATGTAATGCTTGATTTGATGTATGATATCCCTTCAATGGAAAAAGTTTCAGAAGTAAGAATTACCAAGGAAGCAGTTGAAGATAAGGAAAAAGTTATAGTAAAGTAATTTAAATTTAAAAATTCTGAATAAAAAATTTTAAAAAGACAAAATATGAATTAAAAAAATAAGGACTATCTTTTTTGAAGTTTGTATGTTAAAATATACAAGTTTAAAAGAAAGGAGAAATATGTTAAAGAAACCTTTTATAGCAACAAGAGAACTAGTTGTCTTTCCTGGTGTAGTAACACCTATATTTATAGGTAGACAGGCCAGCCTTTCAAGTTTGGAAGAAGCACTTTCGAGTTTTGATAATAAGCTGATACTTTCTACACAGAAGGATCCAAATGTGGAAGAACCAAAACTACCTGAAGATGTATATGAAACTGGTGTACTGGTTCATGTAATTCAGACAGTTAAAATGCCAAATGGAAATGTAAAAGTTTTAGTAGAAGCTAAACATAGGGTATTAATAGGAGAGTTCGAGGAGAAAAAAGGTGTGCAGTATGCAGACTATGAAGAAATATTTCCGAAGCCTATCGAAGAAAGTAAATCAGAAGCATTGAAAAGAAGAGTGATTGATGAGTTTTCAAACTATGCTAAAATAACTCAGAAAATATTACCTGATGTGATTTATAATATAAAGGAAGTAAGAAATATTGATAAGGCTTTTGATCTTATCTGTACAAACCTTATGATAGCGACTAATGTAAAACAGGAGCTACTTGAAATTCTTGATGTTGAAGAAAGAGCATATAAAATATTGAGTATTCTTGAAAAAGAAATTGAAATATTTACTCTTGAAAGGGAAATAGAGAACAAAGTCAAGGAACAGATGGCAGAAGTACAGAAAAACTATTATCTAAGGGAAAAAATAAAGGCAATGAGGGAAGAAATGGGTGAAGATTCTGATTCTGATGAAGAACTGGAAGAACTGGATCAGAGAGTTCAGGACTCAAAAATTCCTAAAGAGCTGAAGGAAAAAATGGTAAAGGAACTTTCAAGGCTGAAAAAAATGCCTGATTTTTCTGCGGAAGCTTCTGTAATAAGAAGTTATGTGGAAACTGTACTTGAATTACCATGGGATAAATCAACAAAGGATGAAATAGATATCCAAAAAGCTGAAAAAATTCTTGATGAAGATCATTATGGACTGGAAGAAGTAAAGGCAAGAATATTGGAATTCCTGGCTGTAAAAAAATTAAACAATACACTTAAGGGATCCATAATCTGTCTTGTAGGACCTCCAGGTGTAGGTAAAACATCACTTGCAAATTCTGTTGCACGTTCAATGAACAGAAAGTTTACAAGAATTTCATTAGGTGGATTAAGAGATGAAGCTGAAATTAGAGGACATAGAAGAACATATATAGGATCAATGCCGGGAAGAATTATAAATTCATTGAAACAGGTGGGAGTAAACAATCCTGTAATGCTGTTTGATGAAATAGATAAGATGGCATCAGA
>ERZ773087.855-NODE-855-length-21396-cov-10.928120_pt1 | contig 21396 bp, 18 predicted proteins | sample MGYA00511375_ERZ773087 | MGnify/ENA primary metagenome ERZ773087 (study PRJEB29015, sample SAMEA2737995) | human oral metagenome | biome: human oral; feature: human-associated habitat; material: dental | place: China | collected 2063 ...
TTTTTTAGTAAATATTTTCATTCTAATTATACTACACTTTTTTCATTTTTCAAGTTTAATACTAAATTTATTTTAAATAATTTTATTAAAATTAATATATCGGACTAAAATACATTTTCTAATATTATTCTAAAATTAAATATTAAATTTAAAATATAGAACTTTATTGGAAATTAAAATTTATTCTTCATCTAAATTTATTTCAGGAAGTTTTTCTAAAACTTTTTTCTCTAAAATTGATCTAGCATTTATATATACTTCTGTAACTTTTGTATCAGAATGTCCTAAAAAGTCTCTTATTTCCAATATATCTGCTCCACTAAGCGAAAGCTCTGTCGCTATTGCATGCCTTATATTATGAGGGCTAATATCTTTTCCTATCAATTTTCCCATATCTTGTATAATTGCATTTAATGAACGATAAGATAATGGAGAATTATCTAAAACAGAAGTTGAAAAAATATAGTGTTCATCTAAGTCCTTAATATCTAATGAATACATGCTCATTAAGTATTTTCTATATTCTTCTAGCTTTTTAACTAACGATTTATGTATAGGTTTATATACATCTTTTCCACTCTTTGTTTCAACTAATTTAAAGAAATACTCATCTTCTCTTTTTAAATAATGTTTAAATTGAAGTGTCAAAAGCTCTTTACTTCTCATTCCAGTATAAAAAAGAGTATATAAGATTGTAATATTTCTATATTTTTTTTCACTATCTATTTTATAAAGTCCGATAATTTTTTTTATATCATCAATAGAAACTTTTAATACATTTTCGATATTTCTATTCACTTTAAAAAGTTTTATATATTTAACTGGATTTTTTAAACCATTGCTTTCAAGCTCTTTATATAATGATTTTAATGCAGATAAAATAGTATTTACTGAAGTCTTTTTTAACTTTCTATCTTCAAACAAATGCACAATATATGCCTCAACATCTTCTTTTTCAATATCTTGCATCAATGGAATAACTTCAGAAACAGAAAAATCATTCTCTCCATCATAAACAAAATGAAGAAAATCTTTTAAATGAAACATATAATCTTTAACGGTTTTTTCTGATTTATAGATTTCAAATATAGTCTTTTTGCTATCTCTATTTCTTTTTTTTCTTTGGCTAATAACTAATTCTTTTTCATCAATTTTTTTTATTTCCATATTTTTTCCTATTTTTATTTGATATTTAACTTATACTTTTCCCACTTATGTTCTTTAATATCTTCTTCTATTGCAGGTATAAAATTAAATTTTATTGAGTACTCCATAAATTTATTTATTCTTTTTTCTAAATCTTCTCTACTTTTCCAGCAACTCATACACTCATCACAACAAAAAAATAAAGTATTTTCATCTATATTTTTCATTATTTCTAATCTTCCTTGCCCATCACATACGGGACAAGGTTTATACCAAAAGCTCATTTCAAGCCTCCCAATATGAACTTATTATTTCAAGAACAGGATCTTCTTTATTTTCAGAATAATAAGTATAATAATCAACAAAAATCTGTTCTATTTCATCATTATTTTTTATACCTACTAATATTTTATAGATAAATTCTCTTAAATTCTGATTTATTTCATATTTTAAAGAATTTTTAGCATATTTTAAAGCAATATCTTGTGCTTTTTTTATATCAAGAAGTTTTAATTTATAGATAATTTTTTCCATTTTCCTTTGACTTTTTATATCAAAATTTATTAAACAGTATTCTATTAAATCATCTGTAATTTCTATTTTATCATTTATTAAAATATCTACTATTCTAGCATATTCTTTTTGAGTTAAATATTTTTTTGCTGAATTCAAATACTTTTTTTCCCAATTTCTTTTATTAATAATTCCATCTTTTATTAATATTTCTTTTGAACTAAGAATAGGAAACTCATACTTAACAAAAGAAGAATAGTTATAAGGAATCTCTTTTTTATTTATGATTATTGAAGAAGAAAAAAATATTTTAATTTCATTTGGATATCTTGCAACCACACCTGGAATAATTAATAAACATCTTAATGGTTCTCCTAGTAATGCAGAAGCACAAGCCTTATGATGTCCATCTATTACAAAATTCATAAGATTATCTAAGTAATATACTATTGCTCTTGGACTAGAATCACTTAATTCCTTAAATTTATCAATATAATATTTTACTCTATTTTCATCATAAGAATCAGTTGTTTGAGTAGGATAAAGATACACAGGCTCTCCGTATATATAATTAAAATATGCATCTTCATCATCATAAATAGCTGCAGGTCCTGTTGCTAAAGTTTCAATTTCTTCATTAGGAACATTCCAAAAGAAATTTTTATCTCCATCAGTAGGATAGCATATTGCATCTGCTATTAAATAGAAACCTGTTTCTAATAAAGTTAATAGAGGCTCAATATTTTCTATTGACTTTTCTAAAGATACATAATTAGAGTTAACTTTTTCTTGTATATCCAAAAGTTCTTTACAATTAGTATTTTCTATTCCATAGCCAGTTGCAAGTACACTACAACAAGTAGAACATTCAGGAATTTTAGCCTGTACAATTGGTATATCATTTAGTTTTATTTGATAAGGTGAAGTATAATTATCATCATATTTCCCCATATCTTTCACAAGTTTAGCTTTTCCATTTATATAAACTAACTTAGCTTCTTTTATACTTGGAACATCAGAAGTATCTAATTTAACATCTAATATTTCTACTGATAAATTTTTTTCTTTCTTATTAAATAACATCTAATTCCCTTTCTACTCAAAAAAATCAATGCACACTCTATCATAAACAAAAGGTTTAATATAGTTCTTTATTACCTCAACATGTAAAGGATTTGTTGCATAATTTTTTAATGTTTCTTCATTATCAACCTTAACAAATAGTACAATATCATGAGTACTTGTAGTTTCCATAAATGTTTCAACTCTAATTTCTCTTAATTCTTTTATCTTACCAAATAAACCTTCTAAACCATTTTTTATATCTAATTTAACTTTTTCTTTATCTTCAACATCTTCTTTTATTTTCCACATAACTATATGATTTAGCATAAAAACCTCCTAATATTAATCATTTTTTAAGATTTTTTCTTTTTCAATTTGTCTTTTTTCAGAAATATCCATTGCTTCATTCATAGACATATTAAATAATCCATTAAGCTCAGATACGGGAGTAAAGAAAAAATCTAACTTTTCCTTTCCAATTGAATTTTCTAACTCTTTCCATTCATCACTATTTAAAACTGTAAATGCTAATGTATCATCTCCAATACTTTCCATAAATACTCTTATTTGGTATTTGGGACTAATAAAATCATTTAAGGTTTTAATAGTAATATCTCTATCAGTTCTGTCATCTTCATAAGGAATTGTTAAAGTTTTATTACCTTTTTTTAAAATAATATCAATTCCTCTACCTAATTTAATTTCCTTTATCTCAACATCAACAATATCTTCTTGAGGAAGTAAGCCATTAAAATAACTTATAATATCCTCATCATATTCTCTCCAATCAATCCAAGTTATAGCTCTACTATTAAAAAATTTTTCCATATTATCAACAGGATTTTCAAAAAAATTCTTTATTTCATTATAAACCTTATTCATCTATTTCACCTCATTAACATATAATTCTTTAAATATTAATTTATCTCCTTCTTTTTCAAAATCTATTTTCAATTCTCCATCTTTTCCAAAATCTGCAATAATTGAATTACCTTGCCATTTATATTTAGTTTTATTCCATTCTAAGAAACTTTCAATAAATAATTTATGATTTAAAGTATATCTATCTATAGAACTTACTATTATATCAGAAAACTCTCTTAAATCTACAGGTGAGAAAACCTCATTAGGTAAATCTTTTATTGCATAGTACAAAGTTCCTTGTAATTCTGTATAAGCTAGATTTAGATTGTCAAAAGCTAAATTTTCTCCTGATATTCCACAAGCAATAATTGATAATATATTTGCATTTACTTCATCTGATAGTTTTAACTTTGAATTATAAAAAACTCCTAACTTCAAGTCTCTTCCCATCCATCTTATATTATTTATAAATGTAAGAATTTTTTCATTAAAATTATCAGAATATTCCCAAGCCCAAGTCCAAGTTTCACTTCCATCTTCTTTTAGTGAAGAAATTCCTATAATTTGTATAGGATATTCCTTCTCACCAGAATAAATATATCCCTCTGATAAATCCACAATCCAGTTATTATCTGCTAAAATATAGTTTTCATAATTTCCTTTTATTGCAATCATTTTTCCTAAATTTTCTGATATAACATCTACACTTTCATCTTTCTCAAATTTTTCAAATATTTTACTTTTAATAAGTTCATATATATTCTCATTTTTATAGTTTTCAATAAAATATTTAATAAGTTCAATAGTTGGACTATTAGGATATTTTTTCATAAATCTATCGTATTCTTTCTTAGCTTCTTCATAAATTGTAATAGGAACATTATCATAACCACCATCTATTGTTGGTGTATTATCCATACCTAAAATATAATCTTCTCTATATGAATTTAATAAATCATTTACTCTTTGTTTCAATGTACTATTAGGAAATTTATTTAAAAAATTTTCCCAAGTTATTATTCTTTCTCCAAGTTCCTCAAATGAAATCATCAAACCTGCATCTGCTTGGTATAATTCTTCATTATCTTTTGCCCAAATTTTTAAATATTCTTTATAGTCATCAGTTACATAATCCTTGAATAAATCATAATATAGATGAGGTAGTTCTCTAATTGTAACCATTCCCTCTCCTATATCCCAAAGTTCTAAGTCATATTTATTTAAAATCTTATTAGTATCATTCCAATCTTTTTCTGTAAACTGTTCCTCTGCTGAACCATAGTAAATACTATCTAAAAATTTTTCAGTTGCTTCTCCTATTTTATATAAAATATTTTCATTATCTTCTACATATTGTTCATAAAGTTTATTTGCTTCATCTTTATTTAAAGTTTTCAATTTTTCCATTATTTCTTTTTTATTTTCTGCAAATTCTTCAAATAATTTATAAGTATCATCAGAAAATTTAATCTTTGGATTTTTATTTTCATATTCAACTACAACAGTTTCCTTTTTTTTATCCTTATTACAATTAGTTAATAATAAAAAGCTAAATACCAAAAATATAATAAGTCCGATTTTTTTCATTTATTCCCCCTTATTATATATTTCTATATTTTTATCTGCTAACATATCATTTATATCATCATTTTTATAGTTTTCTAAATAATATTTTATAATTTCTGTTGTTGGACTATTAGGATATTTATTTTTAAATCTATTTAATTCCTTAACATCTTCATTAATTTTTCCATTTTTCAAGACTTCTGTTGTTTGAGAAGAAGTTAAGGCAAGGATATAGTCATCTCTATATGAATAACAAATATCATTTGCTTTTTTCCTTAATTTACTATCTGGATATTTTTCTAAAAACTTTTCCCAATTAATAACTTTATCTGCTATTATTTCAGGGTGTTCTTCAAGAGAAGAAAAATAATCTATATAGTCTATATCTTCACTACAAAGTTTTATAAAATCTCTATAATCATCACTTACATAATTTTTAAAAATATTATAGTAAAAATCCTTCTTTTCAGTTAGCATAAAACCTTCTTCAATTTCAACAACTTCTAAACCATAATTATCTAAATATTTATTTTGTTTATTTAATTTTTCTTTATCTATATCACCTTCTCCAATATAAAAGGCATTATCTAACATAATATAATCATTTTCATTCATTTTTTCTAAAATTTCATTATTACTTTCAAGGTAATCTTCATAAAATTTATTAGCTTCTTCTTTATTCAAAGTTTTTAATTTATTGATAACTTCTTCCTTATTTTTATTAAATTCTTTTAATAAAGTATTAGTTTGTTCAGAGAATAAATTTCCCTTTTTTCTATTTTCTAAACTTCCTAAATAAAAATATTTTTCTATATATTCATCTATCATTTTAGATAAATCTTCACTGTCATTATTCTCAGGTTTATCAAGATTAACCTCTTCTAAATAGTATCCTAAAAGTTCTGTTGTTGGGCTGTCAGGATATTTTTTAATAAATCTATTATATTCCTCAGCACTTTCTTTATAATCATAAATTCCACTAGGAACACCCAAAATATAATCTCTTCTATAAGAATTACAAATATTATTTACTTTATCATTTAATTTGCTGTTAGGATATTTTTCTAAAAAATTCTCCCAAGTTACAATTCTATCTCCTAATTCTTCAAGAGTTATACATAAACCTGAATCTGCTACATAATGTTCTTCATTCTCCTTAGAAGTGATTTTTAAATATTCCTTATAATCATCAGTAACATAATCTTTAAAAGTTTTATAATAAAAATCTGGGACTTCTTTTATTATGCAAGTACCTCTTGCAAGATACCAAAGTTCTAAATCATATTTATTTAAAAATTTATTGGCTATTTTCCATTCCTCATCAGTGAAATTTTCAGAAGTATCCTCATTATTGTAGATACCACCTGACAAAAGTTTATCATGTTCTATATTTAGATTTTCCAATATTGTATTATTACTTTCTAAATATTGTTCATAAAGTTTATCTGCCTCTTCCTTATTCAATGTCTTTAATTTTTCTAACATTTCATTTTTATTTTTAGAAAAATTCTCTAAAGAGTCTTTATTAAATAACTGAATAATTTTATTTTCTTTCTCAATAGAAAGAATTTTTTTATAGCCAAATATACCTCCTATAACAAAAATTGCTACTGTAAATATGATAATTAAAATTTTTTTCATCTATTCTCCCTCATAATTTTTATTAAGTTTTTTTGAAATTAATGTATCAATATCTTCTTCTTTATAATTTTCTAAATAATACTTTATAATGTCACTTGTTGGACTATTAGGATATTTTTTTATAAATCTATTAAATTCTTTTACTGCATCATTAGCTTTTCCATTCATTAAACTTTCCCTTGTTTCAGAAGAAGTCAACCTAAAAATATAGCCTGCTCTATATGTATAACTCATATTTTGTGCTTTTCTTTTTAATTTACTATCTGGATATTTTTCTAAAAATTTTTCCCAAGCAACGATTTTATCTGCTATTATTTCAAAATATTTATCAAAAGAGTTAGAAGATTCAAGATAATCTATGTCTTCACTACGAAGTTTTAAAAATTCTTTATAATCATCAGTAACAAAGTTTTTAAAAAGATTATAATAAAATTTATTTTTCTCAATTAACATAAAACCATCTTCAATTTGAATAACTTCTAATCCATAACTATCTAAGAATTTATTTTGTTTATTTAATTTATTTTTTTCTATATTTCCATCTTTATAGAATGCATTATCTAGCATTTCAACATCAATTTCATTTATCTTTTCTAAAATTTTATTATTATCTACTGAATATTTTTCATAGATTTCATTTGCTTCTTCTTTACTTGATGTTTTTAGTTTATTAATAACCTCTTCCTTATTTTTTTTAAATTCTTCTAATAAATCATTACTTTCTTTTGAAAGTAAATTTCCTTTTTCTCTATTTTCTATACCACCTAAATAGAATTCTTTATCAATTTTTTCATTTAACATTGTATCAACATCTATATTTTTATAGTTTTCTAAATAAAATTTTATTAGCTCAACAGTTGGGCTATCTGGATATTTTTCTATAAATCTATTAAATTCTTTTAAATTATTTTCTGGTATATAGAAAAGCTCATTATTTTCCCAGCCACCTTCTCTTGTTGGTGCATTATCTGAACCTAAAATATATATTCTTCTATAAGTATTACACTTTTCATTTGCTATCTCAGCTAAATCACTATTAGGATATTTTTTTAAGAAATTTTCCCAAGTTAGTAGTCTATCTACTATTTTGTCATAAGGAACTAATATACTTCCATCTGTGAAATAAGGCTCTTCATTTTCCTTATAAGTAATTTCTAAATATTCTCTATAATCATCAGTTACATAATCTTTGAAAATATTATAATAATAATTAGGAACTTCTATTATTCTAACCTCTGTTTCAGCTAAATCAAAAATCTCTAAATCATAATTATTTAAAAATTTATTGGCAGTTTTCCAATCTTTTTCTGTAAAGTAATATTCTGAATCTTTATTATAGATATTATTTAAAAAATCCAAATGCTCTGTATTTATATTTTCTATTATAAGTTGGCTAATTTTTAAATAATCATTATAGATTTCATTGGCTTCTTCTGGGGTAGATATTTTTAATCTTTCTATAACAGATTTTTTATTTTCAACAAAATTATCTAAAATATCTTTATTAAACATTTGAATAATTTTCTTTTCTCTTTCATCAGCAACAATTTTTTTATAACCAAGTATGCCACCTGTAACAAAAATTGCTATTATAAATATAATAAATAAAATTTTTTTCATTTTTTCCTCCAAACAATTGTTAAATATATTATACAATAAAAAAATCCTAAATTAATAGGATTTTTTAATATATTTATATTATATTTTATAAACCTTTCTTAAAAAAGTTTTTAAATTCTGAAACTTCTGCACTAGATTGTGTAACAGCCACTGAATATTTTCCTTTTCCAGCTAGTGCTGGTTCATAAGTAATTGGTACAAATTGAAAAGAAATTTCTGGATTAGACACTATACAATATCCCAATGAACTTTTAGTGGTACTTTCATTCTTTTTATTGAATATGATTGCTTTACCATAATCTAATAAATCAGGATTAACAGGAATTACTACAACTTCACCTTCTTTATATCCAACAATAAAATTACTATGTTTTGTAATTTCAACAATAACTGCATTACTAAAATTTTCCATATGACAATAAATCAATTTATAATCATTACCATTAGGAACACTCTCATTGAATATTGCTCTCATTTTTTCTTTATTTTTTCTATTTTCCTCATCAGTAGCTCCTAAAAATGCTTTTTTTACTAAATCTATAAGTCCCATAATACAACATCTCCTTTATTTTTTAAATTTTAAAAGCTCTATAATAATTATTATCCTCAAAACCAAAAAGCCTTAAATCTGTTGAAGTATATTCACCAGGAAAAAATAATAATACTTTTGTATGGTCAAATATATTTTGTAAATTATTTAAAATAGTATGTGTTCTAACAATAGGAAAAATTTTACCAACACCAGTTAATATCAGAAAATTTTTATCCTTAGTTTTCTGTGAAATATATTTCATAATTATTTCAGTATTAAAACTCTTCTTTAATTTTTCGTATAAAAATTTTGTTCCTTTTTTTTCTTCAATTTCAAAAGCCATATCTAAAATATTATCATTTCTCATACTTTCAAGAAGTAATTCAAATATATCAATTTCCACTGCTTTTAATCTATCATCATCTTCTAAACTTACTAGTAACTTATTTTTTACAAAATCTCTTATTTCTAACTCATACTTAGGATTATAGTCAAAAATATAAAAAGGAATTTCATTTGCTAAGCCTCTATTATTATAAAATTCATCACTTTTTATTTTTTTTATCAATTCTTTAAATCTATCTTTCATTATCTTCACCATTCTAATAGAACATTATTTTTAAAATTTTTTTATTTCCATTTTCCTTAATTTCATCTATAACAGCTAAATCAACAATAGGTTTTAGTATTTTATAGCCATCTTTATTTTTTTCTAAGTACCCTCCCTCTGTTAAAAAGTTTTTAACTTTTACTAACATCTTTCGTTTACCTTCTGCTGTCCAATTTTGAATAACTTTTGATTGTTCAGACTTAGTTTCCATATAATTTGAAAAATCACTTTCCTTTATATAATAATCATAATTATCATATTTCTCTTTGACCACTTCTTCTAAAAATTCTAATATAAATCTTTCATTACATAATATACTATAAAGATTAATAAATCTAGCAGAAGCTAAATCAGTATCTACTATCTGTTTTTTTAAATTATCAGTTAAAGATTTTAGTCTTTTATTTATAGTATTAAATTTTTTTGAAAAATTACTTTCACTAACTGTTTCTAAAATATTATTTGTTTTTAATAAATTTTTTAAATCTTCTTCAGCCTTATTTTCTAAAATAAATTTACAAGTATTTTTCATCTCAATCAAATAAAAATTTTCTGCTGTAATAGCTCTGTATTCCATTTTTGCTCCTTTAAATTACATAAGTCCTAATGCTTTTTGAGTTGCATCAATAGGATCTTGATAAAAAATAGGCTGAATATCCATTAAAATATCAGGTGGCAATGTTGACATATCAACAGCATTTAAAATTGGAATCAATGCTTTTTTTGCTCCAGCTTCTCTGGCAATTTGAAGTGTACTAGCCAAATCTGAAACTGCATTAATAGATCCTGATAAAGCCATTTCACCTAATATAACTGTTTGAGGCATTAATTGCCTATTTAAAGAGATAGAACACATAGCAATAAAACCACCCAAAGTTATAGCTTCTGTATTACCTACATTCTTTTCATCAGCAACAGATAAATAGAATTCTTTTTCACTGATATTTATTGCTCCACTTATTCTTTTAGAATTTATTTTTAAATAGTTAAAAGCATTTTCAAAAGTTTTTCTATATTTATTATCTGACACAGTTATTTTTCCTTTACCAGCAGATATTTGACTTTCTATTTTGTATAGTCCTTTTACAGAATTAGTTGACATTGCAATGGTATATAATGCTCCAGCTTTTAAAGGACCTTCAGGAATAAGTTTACTTCCACCTTGTTCTTTTAAACCAACATATTTTTCTTCTCCACTTTCTTTATCTATATATGAAAAATTAGTTGCAAAAAATTCCATTCCAGCCATTTTCTTTAATTGCTCTTTTATTCTTCTCCTATATTCCAATGCTCTTATTAAAATTTCTTCAACTTCTTCTTTTGTAAATATTCCATCTGGATAAACCAATTTTATTAAAGCCGAAACAGTTTTTCTAACTGCAATAGTATCTCTTTGATTTAAGTCCCTACCAAGTGAAAAATATCTATCCAAAGCATCTCCATAAGAAGTTTTTCTAAGTTCTCTAAATATTTCTGCCATATAGTCAACAATTAAACCATATTCTTTAGTAAAAGATTTTGGTGATAATTTTGGAATATCCCAACCTGGTATATAGCAGTGCATTCTATCAAAAAAGGCAGAATCATTATTCATTTCAGAAGGAAAATCAACCAAAAGATGTGCAGTCTTCACTAAAACATCAATACTTTGATTTATATTACCTATAAAGACCATGGAAGCATTGGCATTTTTTTCTTCTTTACCTCTTGCAAAAGAACCACTTGCCATAAAATCTTTCATTATTTGTATACCGTCTTTATCTTTAAATTTTATTCCAGCAATTTCGTCAAAAGCAACAACATCCCAATAGCCAACCAGACCTACTTGTCTTTTTGACATATTATAAAAAAGATTTGCTACTGTTGTCTGTCCTCCTGAAAGCAAAATAGAATTAGGACTAATTTCTTTATAAATATATGATTTCCCTGTTCCTCTTGGACCTAATTCACAAAGATTATAATTATTTTCAACAAGTGGCATCATTCTAGCTAATAAATGCCATATTGCATCTTTATCAAAATTCTCAAATTCCATTCCAGATGATCTTAATATAAAACCTATCCATTCATCTTTGGTAAAATGTTTTCTAGCCTCATAAACTTCGTTCATATCTAAACTTGCAATTTGAATAGGTTTTAATTTATTTAGCTTAAATGGAGAATCAGTGGAATTATACTCATCATATTGATAAGATAAAGTCAGAATACACCATATTCCACCACTCAATAATTTTTCATAATCCTTTATATAACTTTTATGAATTTCAATATTGCTAACACCTAAATTTGAAAGATGTCCTTCATATCTATCTTTTTTTTCATTTAAAATAACAGTTACTTTATCAATAACATTGTATACTCCAATTTCTTTTATTTTAGATTTTACTTTTTCTGCTTCATCAGGACGAACATAATTTTCAGCAAGTATTTTTTTTACTTTTGACATACCCTCTTCAATGCTTTCTTCATCAGTTTGATTACAATACATTCCAAGTAAATATTCTAAAACATAGACAGGGACATTTGCTCCTCCTTTTATTTTTGAAACTAAATCTTTTCTTACAATTTTTCCTTCAAAAACTTTACTTCCAATTTCATTTATATCCATATCTTCTCCTAAAAATCAAAATCTGAAGCAATTCCTATACTAACATCATATTCCTTTGAATCTAGTATATCACCTGATTCAATATCTATTACTTTTAATGTAACTTTTTTATGTTCACCACTTAAAGTCAATCTAAAATCATGTATAGTATTTTCTTCTATTGAATTTAATTTTAATTTCTTTTCATCACTAACTCTAACATCTCCATCATATAAGCCTACTGAAACATCTCTTTCTATAAACTTATCTTTTATACTTACAGCTTCTATTTGATATATAGAAAATTTAGTCAGATTTGATGTAATTTTAGCAACACTTTCTCTTATTCTAACCTGAACCTTAGATATTTTTTTAGAATTAGCCCCACTCTTATAATTTATTAATGGTATTATCATTTCTTGTGGACTAGCTCCTCCATGTACAAATTGTAAACCACTTCCACTAGCCTTTATTCTTTGATTTTTTTCTGGAAATACTCCATATAAAGAATCTAATTTTAATGTTACACAGCCTTTTTCTTCAACTTCTTTTTCATATATAGCATATCTTTTTCCAATAGATTTATATTTCGTATTTTTTAATTCAATTTTATTATATTCTTCAACCTCTTTCTTTTCATATAGAAAACCATGGTCACTTGTTATATAAATATTTACAACTCCAAGGCTTGAAAGTAATTTAGAAAGACTTACAATATTTTCAACAGCATCTTTACAGGCATTAAAAGTGTTATTTTCAGTCTTTCCCTTATCTCCTATTGCATCAATGCTATCATGATAAATGTATATAACTTTTTTTCCTTTTATAAATTCTTCCTGTTTAGCCCTATTCAATTTATAAAAGTTATCAAAAGAAATAGCAGAAGATTCTTCACAACTAGCTTTTAATATTTTTTCTCTATTTTCTGTTCCTTGACTATCAATACCATCAATGAGTACCTTAGCAGAAACTAAATCAATATCTCTTTCCTTTTTACAAGGTAATAAATTCGCCATTCCTAAGAAAGTTCTACTTGGTAAATCTGTTAGCATAGCTTCTATTTTTATTTCTTTAACATTAGCCTCTTTTCTCAATTTTTGACTAATCTCATATCCAACTTCATATCTTAAAGCATCTGAAATTATAACAACTGTCCTAACATCAGCTTTCACTATATTATTTTTATAAAAATTCCTTTGCTGAGGTAATTTTTCTCTTTCATATACTTTACTTGACCATAATGCTAATAATTTTTCAAGATAATCAATCTCATAAAATTTATCTATTTTAGATTTTAAAGTGTCAAAAAGAGGTGCTAATTCACTATTTTTTATTTTATCATAGGAATAATAAAAATCTCTATACAGCTTATCTATTAAGAAATAATTTTTAGTATAATCTTTAAAAATTTCTCTTAATTCTTCTCTATTCTCAATTATTAAAGAATCTTTTATTCTAAAAAAATCATTAACAGCTAACAATGTATTATAAAAGTGCTGATATTCCTCTCTCCATAAAGAATTATCCAATCTTATCTCTATATATTTTTTATATTTATCATAATCAATAATTTCTGAATTAAAAATTTCTACAATATCTTTTATAATAATCTTATCAAAATATTCAAAAGCTGTTCCTTTTATAGAATAATCTAGCTCTAATTCATCTATTCTATCTTTTATATTCAAATCTTTGGCAAGTTCGTAAAATTCTGCCCTTATAATTTCAGAACTTTGTTTATTTTGTAACAATGAATCAGTAAAGATATATAATTCATTTTTTCTACCTTTAAAATAATTTTCTAAATTTGTATGAGCTTTCTTTTGTAATTCACAATAAAAATGAGTCACCATAAGAATTTTTAAAAATTGCTCAAAACTAATTACTTCAATACCAAATTTCTTTTTTATCTCAGAAAATAAAAATCCTAAATTCATCCATTTTTCAATATCTTGTAGTTTATTTCTATTTAAAATTATATTTCTTAATATTTCTAAGATATCAACTGTTTTTGCACCAGAAATAGTAGTCAATATTGAAAGTTTAAATTCTTCATCATCTAAAGATTCTGGATTTTCAATTAATTTTATTAGTTTTTCTCTTCTTTCTTTATTAGCAAAAAAACTTGAATATTCCCTTATGATTTCTCCAAATCTGTAATTTGTCCTATCTAATTTTAATTCTTCAACTATCATTGCTGATTTATCTGCTTCAAAAAATTCTGAGTATTTTTCTATATCTAAAAGATAATTCTCACTGTCAATAGCTCTAGGATATTCACTATATATTAAATAATTAGACTCAGTATCAATAACTTCCAAAGTATATTTTGTTTTAAATATATTTGTATAGATAGCTTCTCCTTTTTTATCAATAGATTTAGTCAATTTAATTATTTTTACATTAGTTAAATTTAGTTCATCAATTAAATCTTTAAATTCTTTTTTTGAATCATACCAAAAAATTATATGTCTTTTTTGTGGAAGTTCGGTAGTTAAACTAAATCTATATTCAAGCATTTCTTTAATTTTATCTATTTCCATAATCTTATCCTTTCAATATATTTTCACTTTTTAGTATATCTAAAAAAATAAAAAACTGCAAATATTTATTGCAGTTTCTAAAGTTTTTATTCAATTTATAAATTTTTAACTTTTACTTTCTTACCATAAAATACAAAAGCGACTTTAAAAATATCAAATATATTTTTATTTTTTAATTCAACATCATACTTTTTATCTTCAATTTGTTTCAATGCTTCTTCTAATTTTTTCTCTAATTCATCTTTATTTTTTGCTACTTTAAATTCTAAAATAAAAGCAGTTTCCTTTTTATTTCTTGGTTCCAGAAGAATATCATATCTTCCATAGCCACTTTCTCTATTTGATTTTACATAGTATTTATCACTTAAAGATAAAACCATTCCTAATATAAAATTATGATAAAATTTTTCTTCTGTTCCAATATCATAATAACTAAAACTTAATTCTAAAATTTTTTGTAAATTATTTTCAAAATTAATTATATCTTTTTTTAATAAAGCATTTAACATCACTTTAAAAGTATCTTCATTTCCTAAGAACTTTCCTATAAAACTTCTTTCAAAAAAATCTTTAATTTCTTTATTTGGAATAATTAAAGAATAAAAATTCCTATCAAGTTTCTCTTTTGTTGTTAAATACCCTGTATGTAAAAGTAACTGCCATATCTCCTGTGGGTTTCTTATATTATAGAAATTAGAATCTGAATAGATAGTCTTTTCAATTCTTTTATCAGAAAATAGTAATTCAAGTTCATCAAATATACTAGCTTCTGCATTTTCTAAAATATTATTTATTAAAAAATTATTTGAAGTTCCAACCCAATATGTTCCAATTTCTTTTTTGTTTATATAATTTAGAATTGACCAAGGATTGTAAATTTCTTTATTTCCAAATTTATATCCATCATACCAATCTTTTACTTCATCCAATTTGTATTCCATATTAAAATAATCTAATGTTTTTAAAACTTCATCTTCCGTTAAACCATAAAAAGATGAGTATTTATTATCTAATATGCTACAAACTTCTAAATTATTTAAACCTGAAAATATACCCTCTTTTGCAACCCTTAATATTCCAGTTAAAAACCCTTTTTCTAGATATTGATTGTCTTTTAAAACTGAACTATAAAAATTTCTAAAAAACATTATTGCTTCATCATAATAATTATTTTCATGAGAATCTACAACTGGACTATCATATTCATCAATAATTACAATAACTTTTTGTCTATAATATTTATATAAATATTCTGTTAAATATTTTAAAGCATATTCATAATTAGCATTATCTTTCATATATATGATTTTATTAAAATCTTCTTGTGAAATCTCATCTAAACTATCTTTTAAATAAAGAAATTCTTTGTATAAATCTTTTAATTGATTTTTCAATTTGAAAATAGAAGTTTCCCAATTTTTAGCTTTTAAGTCTTTAAATGATATATATATAACTGGATATTTTCCTTGTTCATTTATATATTCAGAATTTTTTATATATAAATCATCAAATAATTTTTTATTTTCTTCTTTATTTTCAATATCAAAAAAATATTTTAACATTGACATATTTAATGTTTTTCCAAATCTTCTTGGACGAGTAAATAGAATAACTTCTGAACCATCATTTAAAATATCTTCTATATGTTTTGTTTTATCAATATAGTAGTAGTTATTTTCAATTAAGGTTTTGAAATCATTTATTCCTATTGGGATTTTCTTCATGTGGATTCCTCCTTCCAGAGAGATTTATATTTTATATAATGTTTCTTTTCTTTTTAAGTTTTTCAATTATATCTGATAATTCATTAAGAATATGTAAATTTTCTAATTTATTTCTATATTTCTTCTTAAAATTTAATAAGCTTATTAATAAAAAATCTAGTCTTCTAACTTCTCCAACCATCTCTAATTGTTCATAAAATTTTTTTATAGTTTCATTTTGTGAATATTCATTTTCAATTTTTATATAGTATTTTTCATCTCTATAAAAAATTTTTTTTATTTCTTCATTATCAGGATATAAAAGAGAATATTCAGAGTCAGAAATAAGAAAATCACTTTTTTTTCGATTACAAAATTGACAAGCTAGAACTAAATTTTCTATTTTATTTGCATTATTATTATTTTTAAATTTATCAGCTTTTTTAGGAATATAGTGGTCTATTTCAAACATTCTTTTATTTAATATATCTAATGAAACTCCACAATATGAACACCTACAGTTATATATTTTCATAAATTTTATTTTATATAATTCATCATTTTTGCTAATTTTTGAATATATATCTTCTATTTTAGGAAATTCTAATTTTAATTCTTGTAAAAATTTATTTTTATTTAAACTTATATTTTCAAATGAAAGACAATATTTTGTTTTTCTATAATCATCCATTTACTTTCTCCTCTAATTGCTTAAAAGCTTTTATTAACTCATCAATATCTGTTTTTGAAAGTTCGTCATATTCATTTAATCCATTCAAAGAATTTATAATTTTTTCAACAACTAAGAACTTTTCCAAATTTGTATTTTTTTCCATTATTTGAAAAATTTTTCTAGTTTCTATTATTTTTTTTATTGCTTTATCAATTAATGGTAATAAATGTTCATCATAATGTTTTTTTGAACAGTTTTGTTCTTTTGAATTAAACTTCGGAACTTTTTCTATTTCCCTATCTATTTCATTTTGAGTAATAATTATTACTTCAATAAAAGGAAAAACTTTTTTTAAAATAAGTTTAAACTCTTCACCAGTAAATTTTCCACTATCTGCATCCTTGTTCTCAAATAATTTTGAATCAATAATTATTATGTTGGCATTTCTAACTTTTTCGTCATTAATAAATTCTTCGTATCCAATATTTGGATCAAATTCTTTACATTTAAAAATAATATTGTAATCTTGATTATGGTATTCCTTATCGAAGTATTTTTGAAGTTCTAAATCCATATTGTCATCAATATAAGTTATTCTTATTTCTTCCATTCTATTTTATTCTCCTTCCTAACGTAAATTCTATAGAAAATCCTTCTTCCCCTTTAATACTTAAAATTTCTCCCCCTGATATATTTACAGTATTATTTAAAATCCACATTCCTAATCCGTGTCCATTCTTTCTAGTTGTTTCATGAACTTCTAATATTTTTTTAGGATTTAAAAGGTATTTTTTCTCTAGTCCTTTTCCATTATCAGTATATTTAAATTTTATTAAACTTTCAATTTGTTCAATATAAATTTTTATATCTAAATTCTGTTTTTCTTCATTTTGTTGAATACTATTTAAAATTAAGTTATCAAATACTACATGTAATATGTCTTCTGATAACTCAAAATCAATATCTCTATCAGATTTAATTTCTATATTTATCCAAGAGTAATCTTTTTTCCAGATTTCTTTTATTTTATCAACTATATCTACAATGTTTTTTAAACCTATTTGAAATTGACTTTTTTCTATATTATCAAGCATAGAATCTATAAATAATAAAATTTTTTTAGTAGTTGTAGTATTTTTATCTAGCAAATAAGGAACATTTTTATATTCTAACTTAGTTTTATCTTCTGTATTTAAAATATCCCACATTTTATATTCTTTTAAAGCATCTATTATATATCTGTTATTAAAAGCTATTATATTTCTATCATTTTTCATTTCATGAGCTATTGAAGAAGCTTTAAGACCATTAGTCGCCAATACATTTAATATTTGAACATCATATTTATATCTTTCTTCAATTTCTTTTTTATCTTTTTCAGATTTTATTTGTAACTCTCTATCATTTTTTAGTTCAATAACTAGTTCTTTTTTATCATCAATTGATAATTTTTCTAATGATTTTGGATTGGAAATTATTTTAGTAATTATAGATTCTTTTTTTTCAAGTATTAAACTATTTTTATTATTTTTAATAATTTTTCTAATTATTTCTTGACGGTATCTTTCAAATTCTTTTATTCCCCTAATAATAATTTCTATAAAAACTTGATAATAAGTATTTTCTTCTATTCCTTGTCTATTTGAAAGCTCTTGTAATTTTTTATTATCTTTTTTATCAATCTCTATCATTCCAGATAATTGATTTTCACGAACTCTCCATGCACCAGTAGGATGAGAAGCAGCAGCAGGAGATTTTCTAGATCTTTTTCCTAGCCCTAGCCAATCTTTATTTCCTTCATAGGATGAAATTCCAAAAGCATTTCTATATAAAACAATTCCAGATTTTAAAGGATTTGGAATAATTTTATACTTATATAAAAATTTTTCCACTTCTTGTGTTGAAGAGGCTATATAAAAATAAAACTGAGCTTTAAAATTTCCTATCTCTGTTAAAACTGTATCTATTTCATTATTATCTAAATCTAAATCTCCTTTTAATTCATCTGATAAATTAATTATGAAATTTTGAAATTTTAAATTAATATCAGGACAGTATTTTTTTGCTTCTTCTTGGAATTCATCAGATTTTATTTCTATAGTCAAATTTTTTTTAACAGAATTATAAAATAGATTAATATAAGCAGTACAGTTTTCTCCTAAAATAGGTTCTAAAAAATACTTTTTTATTATTTTTTCTTCATTATTGTAAAGTAACTTTATTTTCATGGAATCATCATTATAAATTTTTTGCAAAAAATCAACTAGATTTTCTATCTTTCTCTTTCTCCATTTATCACGAAGATTATCTATTATTATTTTAGTTCCAATTTTATTAAAAGTGTTGTCATAATCTAATTTGGAACTATTCCAATCTGTTGACCATACCACAGAATTATTATTTTCTTTTTTACTAAATAATCTAACACTTTCTCCCAATCTAGCAAGTGCAAATCTACCTAAACCTTTTGAGCCAGCGAGAACCCTATTTTTATTATTTTTATCAATAATATTATACTTTTTTTCACTTTTTCCTACATGCATCCAGTATTTTTTAATATCTTCTGCACTCATTCCAATACCATCATCTTCTATGATTAATTGATTTTCATTAAATTTGATAGTTAAATTTAACACTTCAGCATCATAAGCATTTTTTACTAATTCTAATATGGCAGATTCGGCATTTGTAAAATTTTGAACACCTAATAATTCAGCAATAGTACTATCTTCTATTATATATTTAAGCTTTTCCATTTTTTATTCCTCCATAAAATAGTAATTTTCTATATCTTTTGAAGTAATTCTAACTGAATTTCCATTGATTGGTATTCCAATAGAAAGTATGTATTCAAAAAAATCTTTACTCTCTAAAATTTCCTTAGCTTTTTTTAATAAAAATTTATTATTGTTTTCTTTTAATATAATTGAAACTCCTGCATATGGAATACAATCTTTAGATAACTTATAAACTCTAATTTTTTCAGTTACTATAGTTGATATTAATAATTTTTCATTATAAATATTTTGTAATGCTTGTGAGCGTCCATACTCAAACCATTTAGTAGATTTATCACTTTTTCTATTAATAAGTTTACTTTTATTATCATTAAGATATGTAAACACACCTGGGAAATTATCTCTAAATTCATTTTCTTCATATCTAATAAGTTTATTATTAATATAAGTATATGGAAAAATTATTTTTTCAACATTTTTATACCTTAATGAACGTGGAGAAGCAGTTTCATAAACAATTTTTTTCTCTATTTTATATTTATTTTTATAAATATAAAAATCAAAAGTTTCGACATAATCTTTTTCTTTTAAAATATAAATACTATTTGATAATGTCGCTACTACATGTGAAACTTTAAAATAATCTCCAAATCTATAATTTCCAACTTTTATTTCTGAAAAGATCCATTTATTAGATAATTTTTCTTTTAATAAATATGAGTTTTTGTTTGAATATTCTTCTATATAATTTATTTCATACTTCATTGTAGCACTTTTATCTAAAATTATTATTGCTGATTTTATTAATGCTTTATTAAAAATTTTCTTTTGTGAATAATCAATAATTTTTTTTATAAATGGCTTTATTAATTCTCTTAAATTAAATCCAAATACAGTTTTAAATATACTACTTGGTATCAAATAGCTCATTTTTCCATTTTCAGATAAATTAGTAATGCTTTTTTCAATAAAAGCATAACAATAGTCAAATTTTCCTTTTTTACAAGATTTAAAATTAGTTTTTAAATATGAAAGTTCATTCTTTTTGATCTCAGTATAACTTATATAAGGTGGATTTCCTATTATAAAATCAAATTTTTTTTCAGTATTCCATTTAAGATAATCTTCATTTATTATATTCCAGTTTATTAATTTTAATCCGTTTTTATTAAGAAGCTCATTTAAATTATTTAAACAATCAACATATTGCTCAGAGTCAATCTCTACTCCAAAAATATCCTCTTCCAAACCTCTTTCAATTTCCAAATTAGTCTTATTGTGCTCCCTAGAATTATTTATATATCTTTGAACAACTTCAATAAGAATATTTCCATTTCCACACGAATTCTCTAATATTTTTTTTCCATATAAATTATTTACATATCCTACACTATCCAATAGTTTTTTTACATAGTCTTTAGGGGTAAATACTTGACATTTTTTATTCATTTTTTACCTCATTTAAATTTATTAAATCTAAGATATTATATAATAAAATTTATTTTTAAGATATTTATTTTTATTTAAAATTTAATCTTTTTACCTCTTTTTAAGAATAGCCCCCAACTTTTCATAATTAACATTAACTCCATCAT
>ERZ773087.860-NODE-860-length-21311-cov-3.393818_pt1 | contig 21311 bp, 16 predicted proteins | sample MGYA00511375_ERZ773087 | MGnify/ENA primary metagenome ERZ773087 (study PRJEB29015, sample SAMEA2737995) | human oral metagenome | biome: human oral; feature: human-associated habitat; material: dental | place: China | collected 2063 ...
AAGTTGATAAAGGGAAAAAAGTAAAAATAGAAAGTATCAACTTTGAAGGAAATGAAAATATTTCTTCCAAAAAACTTAGAAAGGAAGATCATCAGATGAAGAGTTAGCAGCTCCATTTGACTTTTCAACTCTTCGGCAAGTGATACTATTGAAGTATCTTCCTGGTTGATTTCTAGATTCATTTGCTCTAGCATTCAAATGAACAGTAATCAAATCTCCAGTATTTACATCTGAAAGAAGGTTGATCTTGTCTCTGAAGAAATCTACAGCGATAGAACCCTTGAATTCTCTATCAGTGTTTTCCTCTAGAACAACAGTCTGTTTTTCAACTCCTTCTCCGATAGTCTCTCTAGGACCGATAAATTTTACAAATCCTGTGTATTGCATAATAGTAGTAGTAATGAATAAAAAAGTAATCTACTTACCTTGAAGATAAGGTTTTTTGTTTCAATTGCAAGGGAAAAACTCATTTCACAACAAAATTATCACAGCAACAGTCAAAAAACAATCAGCCACATTAAAAACCGGGAAACTTCCAAGAGAAACAAAATCTCTAACACCTCACAATATCAATCTATCACTTAGATTTCAAACCGTTCAAGCAAACATAAGGACAAAAACAAGTGACGAAATATATTTTTTTCTCCAGAGATACACAAATAGTCCAAGTCCCAAAGCACTCACCATCAAAATAATCCAAGCATTAAGCTTTAAGCCTCGAGAGATTCCTGTATTAAAAACTGGCTCTAAAATCCAAAGTTCTTGCCCAATCTTATGATCATAAAAGAGTATCTTTGTCAATTGATCAAGCAAAAACAAACCAAAAATCAGAATCCAGATTTTTCTTCCTTTTAACATGATAACCTAAAAAATAAAATTCCCTAATCTAGCATTAAAATACTGATTAGACTCTCTCTGGAGTCTTGATATGGCAGAGATTCATAGCATTTTCCAAGACTTGAGCAAATGCCTTGGTAATAAAATAAGCTTTTTTCTGAATTCACTCCTCAGTAATCACTCTCTGCACACTATAATAGCTATTGTAAAGTCTACACATCATCAATGCCCATTCAACGAGCAAAGCTGGATTATCAGTTTCCTCTGCCTGAAGAATGATCATTGGATATCTATCCATTCACAAAATCAAATCTTTTTCAAGGTTTGTCAAAGATTCAGCATACCCCTCTTCAAAAGTCGGCGTCTCTCAGGCTGGGACTTTAGCAAGGATACTCTTTGCCCTAGCGATCGAATAAAGAATATAAGCCCCTCCCGATTCCTCAAAAGTTCTACATGCTTCCTGAATATCACTGCTGATCGCAACTGGATTTTTCTTATCTTGCTTAATATCATTGAGGATAATAGATCCTATAGCAAGCTTACGAGCAATAGATTTAATTTCATCAGAAGAAAACTGACTATCTTCATATTTTTTCTCAAAATAAGCGATTGCCTCAGTGATCAGTTTTTTCACATTTGATGCACCATCTCTACTTGAGAGTTTCTTTTTTGAGACACTATCTACATAAAAACCATGATACACAAATCTGAAATCCACATCATCTATTCAGAGTTTTCTTGCAGCTTTAAAAAGATTCATAAAGTGATCCTCCTGTTCCTGCCCAACCTCATAAATTACTTTCTTTGGAGAATAGTTCTCAACTCTATATTTAAGCGCCCCAAGATCTCTAGTTGCATAGATTGAACTTTTATCTCACTTGAGTACAACAAGCCTCTCAAAATTTCAAAAATCAATTACATATGCACCAATATCTCTCTTGATCTCAGAGATCGCAGCTTCATAGATCTTGTCTGTGATCGCTCAATCTGCAAATGCTTTCTCAAGCTGAGCAATATCTTGCTGAGCTACCTGTTCAGAATAGAGCTTTACAACTCACTGTTCATAGAGGCTCATGACAAGATTCAGCCCCATCCCAGCATAAAAACTCTCTCAAAGCACATAATCATGATGAATATCTAGCAAATCATAGAACTCTCAAAAATCAGCCAAGCTCCACTTTACCATATCCTGCCAAAGCAAAGTTTCCTTTGGATTTCCTTTTTCGAGGAGCGAAAATCTCTCCTTTGATGTGGCAACGAAATCATCAAAATGTGCTACAAATTCCTGATAATTTCCAAAATCTCCGTAGAATTTTTTGAGCTCTCGGAGCTGTTCAGTTGAAAGAGACAAAAATTCTGATTCAGATTTAGCTAATTTCTCCCCCTGCCTATACATCGTATAAATCGCAAAAAGCAGATCATTTTTATTCTCATACGCTGTCAAAAGATCAGCCCATCTCTCATACCCCTCTATCAAAAATCAGAATCCTCCTCGATCATTGATATGATTTACTCTATGTGTTGTATATCCAGTCGCAGTATAAAGATTAGCAAGGACTTGACCGATAATTGTCGATCTAATATGCCCAGCATGAAGATGCTTTGCCACATTTGGAGAGGAATAATCTACAACAACATCTTCTCCCCTATGGACATCACTCTCTCAGAACTGTGATTTTTTTACAAAAATATCCCCCAAAGAATCAAAAAGAAAACTATCAGAAAACGAAATATTAACATAAATCCCAACAGTTTCAATCTTAGAGATAATCCCCTTCTGAGATAAAAAAGATTCAGAAATCAGATTTTTGATTTTTGGAATAATTACAGAAACATATTCTCATCCCTTATATTTTCTAAGCAAACTCGGTATTCTCACGCAGATATCCGCATCAAATTTAGACTTATCCACAAAATCAAACTCTAAATCACTCAAAGATTGAATGCTCTCATCTAAAGGCGAGAGAATCTCAAAAAAAGCATTTAAAAGCTTCACCAAAGCATATTCAGAATACGGAATATATCCGGACTCCTCTCTCTGTTTTCTAAGCTTTTCAATCATTAAAAGCGTCTGAGCATGCAACTTTTGATTTTGCTGAGCCAAAACGTTTTCTTGAAATAGTGCAGATGTGTCCATTGTTTTTCTTGCTGGGAAATAAAGGGTACTTTAGCAAGAGTGTATGTTTCTTATTGAGAAAATCAAGAGAAAAAGCCGTTAGAATCGAGCCTTTTCTTATAGCATAAAAAAAATCTGATTTTTTTGACATTTTTTTTAAAAGTGATATAATATTATTACATTTATATCTTTTCAAAATAAACACAATGAAAAAAACAGTAAAGAACTTGATTCACAAACCAGAATCAGAAAGATCAAAGAAGGAAAAGTTGATCAGAGACATCGCCTTTTTTGGTGTAGTAGTTTACGCTGCAACACTTACATTCCTTCTTGGAAGCGCACAAGCTGACCAAACTATTGCAGAAGCTGAAGCATTCTCAGCTCACATGCAATCTCAGCAAGTAGTAGCTCAATAGTTCTTTAACTAAAAAAACAAAAAAAATCTGAAGAAAGCTTCAGACTTTTTTGTTATTATTTTTTTCTACTTTAGGACATAAGAGTATATATTCTATCATCTAACAGTAAAGAGAAATAATCTTTAGAAGACTTACCGAAAAAAGTTAAAATAAAAAAAGCCTCATCATAACGATGAGACCTTTTCTTATATTCAAAGAATAAAATCAGATTTTTTTGGATTCTATTCTTCATCCATCTTCTTAACTTTTCCAGCTCTTTCTTCAATAATCTTCTTTTCAATCATTGCAGGAACCTTTTCATAATTTGAGAATTCCATAGAGAAGGCAGCTCTACCCTGAGTATTAGATCTCAAGTCAGTCGCATATCCAAACATCTCAGAAAGTGGAACCTTTGCAGCAATAGCAGTCGCATTTCCTCTTGGAGTTTGTCCAAGAATAATTCCTCTTCTAGATGAAAGATCTCCCATCACAGTTCCAACATATTCTTCTGGAGTTACGATTTCTACAGACATGATTGGTTCAAGAATTGCAGGAGAAGCCTTCATAAATGCTTCCTTGAATGCCTTATAAGTTGCTACCTTAAACGCTACTTCTGAAGAGTCCACATCATGATAAGAACCAAAGAATGGAACTACCTTAATATTGATGATTGGGAATCCAGCAAGGATACCTTGTGCCATAGTTTCTTTTGCTCCCTTATCAATCGCAGGGATAAATTCGTTAGGGATCACACCTCCCTTAATTTCAGATACGAATTCATAGTTTTTATCTTCAGGAAGTTTCTCAAGTCTAAGTTCAACATCTCCAAATTGACCTCTACCTCCAGTCTGCTTTTTGAAGATTCCTCTTGCTGAAGCAGTATCAAAAATTGTTTCTCTGTATGCTACTTGTGGTTTACCAGTGTTTACCTCCACTTTATGCTCTCTTCTAAGTCTATCTACGATCACATCAAGATGAAGTTCTCCCATACCTCCAATAATAGTTTGTCCACTTTCTTCATCAGAATAAGCTTTGAAAGATGGATCTTCTTGCATAAGCTTTGAAAGCGCAAGTCCAAGCTTTTCTTGATCAGCCTTTGATTTTGGTTCAATAGCAATTTGGATCACTGGATCAGGGAATTCCATTTTTTCAAGAACGATTGGCTTTGCAGGATCACAAAGAGTATGTCCTGTCTGAGTTTCCTTAAGACCAAGGAAAGCACAGATATTTCCAGCAGAAATCTCTGAAATTTCTTCCCTCTTATTTGCATGCATAAGTAAAAGTCTTCCAACTCTTTCTTTCTTTTCAGTTACTGAGTTAAGCAAAGTATCTCCAGACTTAATAACTCCAGAATATACTCTCACGAAAGTCAAAGTACCAACGAAAGGATCAGTCATGATCTTGAAAGCAATAGCTGAAACTGGTTCATTAAGATCAGCTTTTCTAACTACTGTTTCATCTTCCTTATCAGGATTGTGACCTACGATCTCACCTCTATCAAGTGGAGATGGCAAGAAATCAATCACTGCATTGAGAACAAGTTGAACTCCCTTATTTCCAAGAGCTGTTCCACAAAGCATTGGATAAAGCTCATTTGATATAACTCCCTTTCTAATTGCTTTTTTGATCAATTCATTTGAAATTTCTTCTCCTCCAAGGAATTTTTCAGCCAATTCATCATCAAACATAGAAATTGCATCAATCATAGCTTCTCTATACTCTTCTGCCTGAGCCTGCATATTAGCTGGGATTTCTCCTTCAACTACATCAACTCCCTTTTCTCCCTCAAAGTGATAAGCCTTCATAGTAATCAAATCAATCACTCCTTCGAAGGTATCAGCCTTTCCAATAGGAAGTTGGATAGGAATTGCTTTATTTGAAAGTCTCTGAGCTACAGATTCAATCGACATAAAGAAATCTGCTCCCATTTTATCCATCTTATTTACAAAGATAAGTCTTGGTACTCCATACTTATCAGCTTGTCTCCAAACAGTTTCAGTCTGAGGTTCAGCTCCTTGAGAACCATCAAGCAACGCAACAGCACCATCCAAAACTCTAAGAGATCTCTCTACCTCAACAGTAAAGTCTACGTGTCAAGGGGTATCAATCACATTAATCTGATTATCATGCCAAAAACAAGTAGTTGCAGCAGAAGTAATAGTAATACCTCTCTCCTTTTCCTGTTCCATCCAGTCCATATCAGCAGCTCCATCGTGAGTTTCACCGATCTTGTGCTTCTTTCCTGTATAATACAAAATTCTCTCAGTTGTAGTGGTCTTACCGGCATCAATATGTGCCATAATACCAATGTTCCTTACCTTATCCAAAGGTTTTTTGTCATTTGCCATAATATAAATAGCATAAAATATAAAAATTTGAACGGTTTGAGTATAAAAAAAAGCGATCTATTTACAAGTCAATTATCTCTTTTTTCTTTTTGAAGGAATAAAGAGAATAAAAATCAGATTTTTTACAAAATATAAGGAATAATTTGACTTTTTTATCTTTCCTACATATAATTTAAGTAAATTAGGTTTTTTTTAGATACTAACATCATCAGAATGAGAAAGCAAAATAGATTTGAATTACTCAACGAATTTCAAACACTCACCGCTCAAGAAAAGCTTGAAAAAATTCAGATTTATCTGTATGCAATGCAAAAATCTGACAAAAATTATATCGGACTATATGGTATTGTAGAAGAATTGGGAAGTGAAAATATTGATGAAACACTTTTGACGGAGCTTTACACTACGCTATTAGATATCACACTTATTTGAAAAGAGATAGAAGAAAGCTGACTAGATAAAATTACATCAAAATTACAAAATCTAAAAGAAAATGTTATCAGTGAAAAAGAGTCCGATAATATTATAAAATCTATAGATAATCTCTAATTTTACTAGAATAACCTACATTGCAATGAATGAAGAAATCAAAAGACAGATTGAGGCAGATGTCACATCCGGAGAAAACGAAGTACAAAAAGAACTTGAGAAAGAATTAGAAACCTCAGCAAAAGAATCTATCAAAAAACTACAAGAAAAATGAAAATTAAGCAATGAAGAAGTTCAGACGATCTACACAACAAACTACAAAAAGCTTCTCTCTGGAAAAGTTGATAACGTCTCAATTCTTACTCAAAAAGTCAAAGATTTAGATACTATTACAAATAAACTGCTAGCAACCTACATGGCAAAGCAGCGCGAAGTACAAAAAAATAACGAGAATCCTTCTTGGGGGAGAAGATCTATTTATCGAGCTTTAGATATTGACAAAGATATTTCCAAAAACTCTGCAAAGATGAATGTTCTAAAGTGAGTAATAGATGAACTAGCTAGTATCCCAGAAATGATACGAGAAATGATAAAACATCCAATAGACACAACAAAAGCAATATATAACGCACTTGTAAAGAACTTTTCTGCTACCATGGCTGAAATTGGGAAACAATATATGAACATCTTCAGTGGGCTTTGAACACCTGAAGATCAGTATAACACGGGGAGATCTGCAACACTGATCGTTCTAACACTTTTCCCTTGAGGATTCTCAAAAACAGCATTAAATGCCTGAAAGGCGGCTTTGAGAGCAGGTGGTAAAGTAGCATCAACTGTCGGAAAAGCAGCAACAACACTCGGAAAAGAAGGGCTCATTACCTGAACAAAAACTATAGCTAAAGAAGCCACAAAATGAGCGATTTCTGGGGCAAAAGAAGTAGCTAAATGAGTGGTTTCTAGTACCAAAAATGGAATCAACAGTGTAAAAAATGGAGTAAAAAGCTGAATTGAATCAATAAAAAATACTCCAAAGAATATCGTAAATATATTCAAGAAAAAACCAAGTGCTGAATATATAAAAATCGAAAATGCAACAAAACAACTAACAGATGATGTAACTAAATTGAAAAATAATATCAGCACATTAAAGGGACAAAAATCTCAACTAGGGAAGGAAGTAAAGGATTTACAAGCCCGTGTTGATACTCTAAACAAGAAGAAAAAACTAACAAAAGCTGAGAAACAAGAGTTAACTCAAAAAACAAACGATTTAGCAACAAAGCAGAGCGAAATAAAAGCAATCGATAAAAATATAAATACAGAAAACACAGTAATACAGAAAAAACAAAGCGAGATAAACAAGAATAACACAAAATTAGGATTAGATAATAACAAGCTAAACCACAAAGCGAAAGAACTCAAAGCTCTAGAAAAACAAAAAAACACTCTTACCTCAGAAAAAACAAAATTAACTCAACTCCAAAAGGACTTAGATGCCGCCACAAAAGCAAACAACACAAAAGAAATCGCCCGTCTAAACAAGGCAATTAACAAAACAAACACTAAAATCAAGGACCTAGAAACAAACATTGCAAAAAAAACTAAAGAAGTGAATGCAATCAATACAAAACTCACCCAAAAAGAACTAAAAAGTCTTGGGAAAGACGAGGTCTTACAAGAACTTATAAAAAAAGGATTCACAAGAGAAATGTTAACTAATCTAGTAAAACTTCCTCTAAAACACAAATTATTTCAATCAATTAAAAACCGAATACACACAGGTCGTAATATTAAAAAACTCAAGAAAAAGCTCTTTGATGCTGAGGAAGTACTCAGAAAGAAGGCAGGAAAGGGATCGATAGATGATCTCATCAATAAAGCAAAGAATACCCCTAGTATGAAGGGAAGAGATAACATTATCAAACTCGCCGATAAACAAACTGCTCTAAAAAAATCACTGGAAGAAGCAACGGCAATGTCCAAATCGCAAGTTCGTCAAATAGCGCTACAAGTCTCAGATCTATCTATTATTGGTGGAATGGTAAGTTTAGAAGCACAAAAAAACATCAAACTAGCAATGGAATCAGAAGCTTCGCTACTTGAGTTATATGAGTATCTATCTATAGACAACGAACAAACAGCCAATCTCAACGAAAATAAAAACGGACTACGCAGTGGATCTGTAGAATTTGAGGACACTATGGCAAAAAGTGACTACCTCAATGGATTGTCAGAAGAAGAATTATCGAAAGTAAAAATCACCATTACTGGTAAAGCTTCAAAAACCTGATCTATCAGCGTCAACGAAAGATTAGCAACTCAAAGAGCCGAAGCTATGAAAAAGCAACTACTAAAAATCTATCCAGGGCTCAAAGAGGAAAATATTTCACTAGATATTGCTCTACAAGCTCAAAATAGCGAGGATAATATTGCAAGTTGGCAAGGAGCAGATCTCAATATCACCTGAGAAAGTAAAACCTATATTGCAGGATATGATGAAGTAAAATCAAAATATAACGAACTAAAAAAGGAGTCTTCTCCACCAATAATCCCAAAAGATATAGATACAGCGGTGGCACAAAATTAAACAAAAAAAATCTGAGTACTAAACTCAGATTTTTCTCTTATACAAAATTTAAACCCTCTCAGGTTCTAAAATAATCTCCTTTCCCCTCTGCATGAGCCAAACCAATCTCTTCTGCTCAAAGAGTAAACCTAATGAATCCGTAGCTAAAATACGAACAGAATACCTATTCAGGTTTTTATCTTTTAAAAAAGAAGAAAAAATCTGATCAAAACTCTCTAAAGTATGAAATCTAATCTTTTTAAAATTAAAAAACTTAGCAACTGTCTTTTCCGATGCAAAAATACAATAATTTAACGGAATCAAAGTATCAATCATCGCATCTTTTAAAGGGAGAAGTTGATGCTTTAGTAGTGTATTTGTCAGATACGACTTCCAAGAAAGTTGCGATAAAAGCCCCTTTGCGACACCCAGCTTTTCACTCCAAAATACAAATGGGAAATGAAATCTCTTTGTCGCAGATTGAGCTGACTGTAAGACATATTGAGTAGCAAAATCTGAAATCAACTTTTGAGCCACAGAAAGCTCCTCCCCATCTCCGAAAATCCCAAGCTTCCCAACCAAAGAATACCTAAACACAAATTCAAAAAGATACTCTCTAAAAAGAGGTAAAATCTGATTTTCTCCCTCCTTTAATAATGCAAGTTCATATACTGGAGGCACGATAATCATCTCAGCTCCCTGCCTTTTTAGAGTCTCTACACCTTTCTTAACTGCAGCTAAACTTGTTCAAAAATCCTTGTCTCCATAAGAGGCCATCAAACTATCAAAGTACACACTATATTCACAATCGTACTTGTTTAAAATCTTGAAGAGAACAAGACTCTCTACACCACTACTAACGATTCCAATTTTCATCTTTTAAGAAACTATTTGCTTAGATAAAGTCAGATATCTTCCTAAATCACACACGAAAACATCTATCTCTTTTGTCGTTAATAAACGCTCTATCAATCCTTCAATATCCTTGAGCTGAGCAATCTTCTTCGGTAAAAAAGTGTTATAAGGACTCTGAAGTAGTTGCTGCTCATAATCCTCCTTCATACTTCCGAATTCTTGACGCTTTTTAGTCAATTCATCTCTAACAAACTCCTGGCTTCTCGCCAAAAGATTAGATTGAAAATCTGAAACTGCATTTTCGATCAGCTTAATTTGAGAGAAAAGTTTGAAAAAAAGTTGCTTTTTCTCCTCATAAAGCGCTCTTCGATACTCTACATCATCTCCTCTATTCATATTTGCGATCACCTGCATAATACTAGAATATTCTCTCCTCAAATAACTATCCAACAGCCTGCGGTACTCAGTACACTTAAAGGTTCCCTCCTCCTGTAATAAATACACTCTCACACTCGTCTCCCCAAGCTGACAATATAACCTCTCAGAAAAACTCTCACTTGCAAAACTCCAGCCCATCAATAGGCTTCCAGCCATCAAAGGAAGAATTATTCTTTTCAAATCTCTCATCTTCTAGCAGTGAAAAGTTAAAATTAAGCTCAGATTTTTAATATCTCTTGCTTGGTACGCAACCAAAAATATTGCTCAGCCATTTTACCTGTCTTGATCGCATATTCAAGATCGATCAACAGTTGAAAAAAACTGACTAAAAACCCCTGATTTTTCTGAAGCTGCGTAATATATTTTAGATTTTTGTTAACAACAAAAGGATGCAACTTTGTCTGAGCAATAATCTCTTTTGCCGAAACAATCCCCTGCCCATACAAATCCAAAATTGTTAAATAAATCTTGAGTCCCCAAGTCAAAAGCCCTGAGACTTCATTCCAAGACTTACCATCTTCCTGCATTTTTTCTAGACTCTTGACAGCAAGCCTAGGATCACTCCACAAATGATCAAAAATCTCAAATGCATCTCATTCAACCAATCAAAAACAATACTGATGAATAGCATCAATAGAAACCTGAACCTCTCACCTCGTCTGTAGTCAGATTTTTAATTTTTCAATTTCATTCTCTAGGCGATACATATCGTTTCACACCTTGAGCAAAAGCATGTCCACCTCAGGTTCTCCAATCTGAAATCCAGCCAACTGCTCTCTAATAAATCCCTTTAACTGAGCCTCCTTATAGGGCGCAAATTCCTTGAGTTGAAGCTGTTCACTAAACCACTTAAAAGCTTTTGTCCTCTTATCTGGCTTATAAGAGACTAAAATCAGAATGGTATCACTTGTTAACAGGCTCATATTTTGCTGAAAATCCTCAATAAATTTATCAATTTTATCAGCCATAAGCGAATTATTTTCATAAGTATCCCTAGGAACTCAATAGAGAACTACCATTTTTTTGCTCACAAAAAGACTACCAGCATAAAGTAATTGCTTAATCTCTCATAGATCCCAATTTTGTGAGGTAAACTCAAAAAGCGTATCTGCTCAATATTTCTCTTGAAATCAGATTTTTCGTTTTTCGAGTTCCTTATTGAGCGTATAGGTATTTTCTCAACAAAATAAGAAAGCTGAATTGAGCATACGACTCCCTAGAGATAAAACAAGCCTTAGTATATGAATAGTCTAAAACTTTTCAAGCAGAAAAAATATTCCTAAAATCTTATGAATTCAGTTTCAGAGATTCTATAAAATTTAAAATCCAGAATCTTTTTTTATTTACCAAATAAAAAAAGTCCTCTAGAATTTCTTTCTAGAGAACCTTATAAAATTATATATTTCAATGCATTCTAAAGAGCATAAGAAGGACTCGCGCTCTAATTTCCTGAATAGTTGGAGTAGTATCTTTCACAATCTGATCTTCTGAGAGTTTGTTCATATGTCATTCCCACCGTCTTTCCGAACTTCAGTTATCATACTGGTTTCCATACAATATCCTAGAAAGTACGGTTACAAGTTCTGCCCTAGATACTCTTTGATCTGGCATAAACTTTTCCAATGACGTCTTACCATCTGATTGCAATCACATAATCTCAAGTTCACACGCTGTTTTAATATATCCAACAAGTTCTGCATTCGTTTCACTAAGATCTTGGTACGCATCACAGCCAACTTTACCAACGACAAGTTTCTTCTCAGTATACTTTTGTGTAAACACTGAAAGCATTTTTGCTAGCTCAGCTCTTGTAATTGGATCTAATAATCTTGCATTTACAATTGGACTCTGGGTAGTGATCCCATTCTTTAATGCCCATTCATATGCTGAGAGAATTTCAGGATTAGTAATTCCTTGAGCATCTCTATTATTATTTTGCACTGGTTGAGGTTGCTGATTAGTATTAGTTGGAGCTGTTCCACAGATTCTATCATAATAACTTGGTGAATAATCTCCATTTGGACAATGATCCATAATCAATCTTGCACTTCCTCCACCTCTTGAACTACTTGATGTAGATGCTGGTGCTGATGGTTGAGTCTGAAGATTTGCTATTGCTATTGCTAATGCTTGTTTTGCTTGATCAATTTGCAACTGAGTAGCATGTGGATTATTATATACAACGTCAGCATTTGCTTTAGCAGTATTTACTGCTTGTACTGATGCTGCTGTCTTTCCATTTAAGAGTGCAGGAGTTACTCTCTGTACTTCTCCAGAAAGTTGATCTGCATCTGTAATCTGAATATTACGATTCAATGTAGATACATTACCTGCATGATCCCTAGCAGTATAAACAAGCACATAATCTCCTGACACTGGTGCATTTGGATCAAGATTAATAGCTCATGTATTCATCTCTACTGCCCCTGATAGTCAGCTTTCCCCTACTCCATCTACTGCTGTTACATCAGTTAGGGTAATCGCTGTACCTTTACGTGATACGATATCATTCGCTACTGCTGGACTAAATACTGGTCCTATTTTATCGATATTAGCAACTGCATAAGAAACTGGAGAAGAAAGATTTCCAGCAATATCATAGAAACTAACTGTCTCTGTACCAGTCGAAGTCACCTCTTTTGTAAACTTTTTACTATCTCATCAATCTCTTACCCATCCAGTAATATCTTGAACTTCTTCACTAGCAATCAAGGTAAGAACCACTTTTTGATTAGTTCGAGTTGAAGGAGCTGGATTTCCAGAAATAGTAGCTGTCGGAGTTGTTGTATCAATATTAATCGGATAAGCAGATGCAAGATAAGTGGTATTTCCAACATCATCTTTTGCAAGCACACAAAGATATTTTCCATTTTTACTAGCATCAGTAAGAGTAAACTCTACCTCAGATGTAAAACTATCTGAATAAGTCACCGTAGCATCACAAGTTGAAGTTGCTGAATATCAATATTTTAGACTACTAGCATCAAGATTAGTATCTTCAACTTTAATTTTTACCTTATGAGATTGTTCAGCCTTATTCGGAATATCTTTCACAATAGTAATCACAGGGAAAGTAGGATCAATATTATAATCAATCTTTACGGCCCCGGTAAACACTTTTCCTACTCCATAATTCTTATCCCAAGCAATATTTAAACTACCAGCTCCTGTCTTAAGAATCTTAATATATCATCCATTAAGACTTGGATTTCCTGCACTATCAACATTAATAGCATCACCTGCCACTTCAGTAATAGGAACAGCAGATCCATCTGGTCACTTAATAGGATTTTGAAATACTGGAGCAGTATGAGTAGCAGGAGAAATAATTGACTGCCCACCTATTTTCCAAGCAGGCATAGCATTCAAAAGAGTATTAAGAGAAGAAAGATCACTAATCTTATTTCTATCAAGCTCAAGTGTTGTTAAGTTTGTCAATCCAGCTAATGAAGAAACATCAGAAATCTGGTTATTAGAAAGTTTTAGTTCTGTCAAAGTATGCAATCCAGCTAGATGAGAAATATCTGCGATCTGATTACTCCCTAAATTAAGAGTCAATAAATTATTTAGTCCGGACAATGAAGAAATATCTACAATTCTATTAGTACTAAGTTCAAGATGTTTAAGTTTTGTAAAATGCTGCACTACAGAAACATCTGCAAGCACATTGGTATTTGCCTTAAATGTCTCAAGATCAATCAAAGTAGACAAAGGAGCTATATTTGATATTTTTGGATTTGATCTAGAATTACTTAAATCCAATATCTTTAGTTTAGTAAGCTGAGCAAGCAAAGTAACATCTAATATATAGTTCGCTGTAAGATTAAGATTTTCTAGCGTATTTTTAACCGTAAGCAGACCTTGCAAATCAGCATCTCTAAGTTTATTAAGAGAAAGATTCAATGTTTTCAAGCTAGATAAAGTAGCGAGATGAGTCAAAGCACTCGTACCAGCCAATTCATTTCTTGATATATCAAGCTCTTCCAAATTACTCCAATTATTAGAAGGAAGCGCTGCAACCTTATTAAAAAATACAATAAGCTTAGTCAGTTGAGTCAAGTCTGAAATTGGAGACAAATCAACTATAGTATTTGAATTAAGATAAAACTGTTGATTATTCTGGTTTCAAAAAAGATACTGAAGTCCTTCTATATTCTGAATCCCTTTTCAACCTATTGTTTTTGGTCAGTATAAATTCGTCAAAGCTCTCATTTGCCCAACATTAATTGGATCGGTTGCCGAGCGAGGAGGATTTGTTAAAGCGATCAATTCATTCAATCTTTTTTGCAAATTTGCATCAGGGATATTCACAACTGTAGAAGCCGCCGCTGTGCTAGGATCAGAAGGATTTGACGATGATGTATATCAAAAACCTACAAGTCCTAAAAAATTTGAGCATAACAATAGAAACACTGTTAAAAGAGAGAAATATTTTTTCATCAAACAAAATAAAAAATAAAATGTAACGATTTATTATAGAAAAATCTGATCTTTTTGCAAATTTTTAGAAAACTTTCATTATCTAAAATGAATCAAATACCTTATTCACTCTAGCATTCAAATCATTCTTGACCGAATCCTTGGCTTGCTGTTTCATATTTTGATACTGAGTCTCTACCTCATGCCTTGCTCAAGACAAAAAGTTTGTTGCACCTTCAACTGCCTGATTTCCAAGCTGTTGAGCATTATCTTTCACCGTTGCAGATCGCTCATTTGCCTTATTTACTGTTGTTTCAAGCGCCTGATTCCCGATCTCCTGAGCCTTTTGAGCATATTCATTGGTCTTCAAGAATTCCTTAGTTGATTCTGAAACAATATTTAATCCTGACTCAGCCATTTGCTGTACCTGCTGCGTACTGATATTTACCTCTCAGCATCCTCAAACTACCACACCAAATATACAGCTCCCGATCAAAAAAATCCCTTTTCTCATCTCAGCAAAAATCAAAAAATAAAAATCCTTTCCCACCAATGATGCGATTTTAGGATTGAAAATCAAGAGAGATTAACTAAAAAATAAGAAAATTCTGATTTTTACTCTTTTTTCTAACTATGAAAATATCTATCGTCAGTATTTTCCCTGAAATTTTCACAAGTTTTCTTGAAACCTCTCTCATTGGGAAAGCACAAACCAACTGACATCTAGAGGTCCAACTCTATAATCCTAGAGAAAAATGCACCGATCCACACCAGCAAATCGATGATCTCATCTACGGAGGTTGAGCAGGCATGCTTCTCAAGGCAGAGCCTATCATCGATACCGTAGAAGAAATCATCAAAAATGAGGCAGAAAATTCTGATTTCTCAATCCTTTTTCCAGCTCCATCAGAAACTCTTTTCTCTCAAAAAATAGCCTACTGACAAAGTAAAAAAGATCATCTTATCTTTATCTGTGGAAGATACGAAGGGATCGATCATAGATGCGAACTCTATTTTCAAAAAAAATACCCCTCAGCTTTCAAAAAACTCTCTCTTGGACAGTTTATTGTCCTCGGATGAGAAACTCCAACCATGCTGATGATCGAAGCAATCACCAGACTCATCCCTTGAGTCATCAAAGAGAAACAAAGCCGAATCGAGGAAAGCTATGCCATCAAAGATGGAATGCTTAATCTCGAAGCTCCAAACTACACAAGACCAGAAGTCGTATATGACATGAAAGTCCCAGAAATCCTCCTCTCAGGAAATCTCGAAGAAATCCAACAGCGAAAATCTGAAAATACCAGTTTTTTACCCTCTTAATTTTCCATGTCGCTCAAATCAAAAGGTTACAATTGAGAACAGATCGCGCTTGAGCGATATCTGCAGAGAGGATATACACTCTTGGACAAAAATTTCACAATCCCATGATGAGAAATTGACCTCATCTTCACAAAATGAGAAATAATAATTTTCGTAGAAGTCAAAGTCGTCGATGGAATCAGTGAACGAGACAATTACCTCTCTCCAAAGAAAATCCAATCCCTAGAAAGAAGTATCGAGAACTACTGCTACATCAAAGGAATAGAAAAAGAAATCAGACTTGATCTTGTTTTCATCCACAACAACACCGTAGTGGAAGTCTACGAAAATATCAGCAATAATTAATAATCAAGCATTATCATAAGGAATGGAGATAAAATCTCCTTTTTTATGCAATTCGAATAATTAATCTTAAAATATTGACAAAAATCAAAAAACAGATATAATAAAGTTAATTATTTTATTTCTTTTGAAGAAGAGAATGAATATCAACGAATTTCCTGAGCTAAAGGAGAGTATATTAAAACTCAAAGAGAAAAAGTATAAGGAGCAGGATTCAGCCATTAAGAATGCTCTTCAAGATCTAACAAATACACTGGATCTCTCTGATGATGAGATCCTTAAGAGGGCTGAAGTATTGAAAAAAGCAATCGCAAATAAGACTATCAAGGTGCTTAAGGAGCTGGAAGATGAATGCATGAAGCATCTTCGTTCTTATTCCAAAAAAGCTCCCCTTCCAAGTGAGGTAACTGAGCTGAGGTTTTGACATATTCCGGAAACCGTTAAAATGTGAGAAACGACTTCTTACCTGAATGATAAAATTTTACAGGAAACAATACATACAAAAAAGACTTTCTGGGAAATTCTTGATCTTGTCTTAAACAAAAAAAAGAGTGAGCTAAGCGAGATACTCACTGCTTTAGTTCCAGACAATCAAACAGCTCTTTGAGAAGAATGATTTAATACTCAAAATATAGGTTGTGTGATACTTCCAACAGAGAAGAAAACAGAGGAGAAAACTGATGATAGCTGAGATACTCAGAGTTCTTGGAAGTCCCCAAGCGAAGATTTTGATAAGGATTTGTTAGACTTCTTTGCCCCAAAAAATTCTACTGACGGAGAAAATTCATTTCCATCGGTTGGGCCTGATGCTATATCAAGAGAGGAAGGTGCTACCAACGAGTGAGAGGAAGAGGATATCTCTAAACCAGGTAGCGCCTATAATAGAATCAAATATCTAAAGCAAATCTTGGATGAGAGGGAAGTCCCTTTTGAATATCGCCTCGCAATAATATGAACAAACACTCCAGAGATGAGCAGAGAACAGAGTTACGCTGTTATTAGAATTGAAGGATTAAATAGGACAGTGCTAATCAATAATAGCTATGGAGAGGCAACGTATGTCGTTACTTGAATTCTAGATATAGAGGATCTCACTACTTTTACAAAAAAAGATTATCAAGAGGATCAAAATGCCGTTAGAGTCAGATTTTTCTCTTCTAATCCTGGATTATGGGGCTCTCAGATATCAGATGCCCTTTTCTCACCTATCAATAAAAAGTTAAAAAACCATATTAAGAAAAAAGAAGAAGCTGAGCTAAAAACAAAAAAAGAAGCCATAAACAATGAAAAGAAAAGAGAAGAAATAACAAAGTTTTTCCTAAAAAACTACGGTACTAAAATTGAAATCACAAAAGAGAATGGAAAAGACTACACCTTTCCAGAAGAAGAGAGTAATGGACTCAACATATTCACAGGAGAAAAGAATGAACAGCTCTATATCTTCACAGAGGGAGAGGAAAGGAACGTCTATACCTTCACAGAAGAAGACAAAGAAAAGCTCATTATGATAGAAGCAAGGGAAAGAAGCGAACTCAAAATCACCGTCTGAGGAGAACCTCAAGGATTATTTACAATAGCTACAGCTTGCTGACTCAGGGAAGAAAATCCTGTCAACAACCAAAAAGATCGAGAAAAGTTTCTCTCTGAAATCATCTGAGAAAAGATTAAATCTAAAGAAGAGATCTTCAAAACAAAGTTCATAGAACGTCTCGAAAGTAAGTTCGGGAAGAAAATAGAATCCTTCACAGATGAAGACTTAGAAAAGCTCGTTATGATGTCTCAAGAGGAAAGAAATAAAGCATTTGTAATCACCGTCTGAGGAAAATCTCAAAGTCTAGAAAAAATAGCTACAGCTTGCTGAGTAGAAGGGCTGCCCGCCAACAACCAAAAAGATCGAGAAAAGTTTCTCTCTGAAATCATTTGAAAAAAAATTAAATCCAAAAAAGAACTCATCAAAAAATACTTCACAAAAGACTTTCCTACCGCTAAAGAAGCCAAAGAGAAACTGTCTGCTATGATAGAATACAAAAGGGAAGACTACAAGATCTCAATCCAAGGAAGGAAGATAGGAGTAAGAGGAATGACGAAGGACTTTTGAATCGAAGGAGATCCTGTCAAAGATCTAGAAGTCCTAGAACAACTCATCGATACGATCTGGACCTATGAACCTCCTGAAGAGAAATCTCTCTCATTAGCAAAGGATAGCCTTCAAGCTCATCACTGTGAACTCAATGAAGAAGCTCTCCTAGAAGAAGTCAACAGCACAAATACCAATGGAGTAGCTAAAGTTTTACAATAGAATATGCTCTGTCCACTATTATAAACGATAGCAAAACAACCAAAAAAACCATAACAAAAAAGAGAAGAAATCAGAATTCTTCTCTTTTATTCATCCAATAAATCATGCACCTCTCTCAAAAAGCGATCATCCACATGCGTATAAATCTGGGTCGTCTGAATAGATGAGTGCCCAAGCAAAGTCTGCACTGACCTAATATCCGCCCCCTTTTTTATCAACATTGTCGCAAACGAATGTCTCAAGGTATGAGGCGTCACTTTTTTATCAATACCAGCTAATTTCGCATATTTTCTGACCAACTCCTCGATTGAATTTCTCGAAATTTTCTGTCCGTAGCTATTTCTTGAAAGGCTAATAAAAACCGGATCATAGGTATCAGTCCTCATCACCAAATACTCTTCCAAATACTGCAATGCAGTACTAGTAAAAAAAACTGACCTCACCTTTGATCATTTCCCACGAATAGAAAACTGTTTTTCTCCAAGGATAAGATTTTCCCTCATCAGTGAAGTCAATTCCGAGACTCTGAGCCCAGTACCATACAAAACTTGCAGAATAAGTTGATCACGAGCTTGTTTGAGTGGATTCTTCTCATAAAATAGCGGAGCATTGAGTATCGCCTCAATTTCATTTTCCTGCAGATAACTTACCTCTCTTTGTGGGATCTTAGCGAGTTCAAGTTTCTCAGGGCTGATACAGTCAATTTCATTTTTGAGTAGAAACTTCAAAAATGATCTCATAGCGATAATATGATAGTTAATCGTCTTTTTATCAAGTCCTGTTTTCGCAAGTTCCATTCTGAAATTTTGAATATTCATAGGTCTGAGTTCGCTAATCAATGGATCACCCAAATAATCTACGAGCCTCTGAATCCAGAGTTTATAATTACTTACCGTTCTAGGACTACTATTTTTAGTATGCTGAAGATAATCAACAAAGGCTCAAAGCAAGACCGACATTTTGAGTGAATTCTGATTTTTCTGCGGTAAAGAAAAAGAAGAAAGCTGATTCTTCTTCCTCTGTTCTAATCAATTCCACGATTTAGCTCAAGAAAAGTAATTATTCATTCGTTGCCTTTGCTAAAGAAATATCAAGTTCAGCTTTTTTCTGATTCCATTCAGATATAGTCATATTTCCTCCATTTGCAAGTTCTTGTTGAATCTTTTCTACTTGTTTAGCAACTGCAGTTCCCCACTTGACCATCATTCTCACATTTTGAGCCCTTCCAGTATCTGCAATCTGCTGGGCCTTTTGCCTATAAAGTTCGATCTCCTGCCCTAAAACATCATTTGAATTCACAGGTCCTACCAAATCTTCTACTGAGTTAAGCGCATCAGGTGCAGAATCTCCAGACAAAGTAGTATTTTCAGTTTTTTTCTGTTGCTCTGAAACAGTATTCAAGCCAGAAACTGAATTTTCTCCACTTGCTGGAGAAGCTTCTTCATCTCCACCAAGCACAACATCTTCAACTTCTTCTTCCTGAACTGGAGTATTAACCTCTACCTCAGTTCCCGTCTTATCTGTAGTCTGATTAGAAACTACATCTCAAGAAACTAAAGAATTCTGATCTGTATTTTCTCCCTCTTGTCCTGCCGCAAAATGATCTGCTTGATCTCCAGAGGTATTAAGTGCAAGTTGTGGTTGTAGAGTTCCCGACTGAGTAGTAGGTTGCTGAGAAGTATCTCCACCACTTCCAAACATAAGTGGATACTTGATATATACCATTACACCAGCCAAAGCTACAAGGACAACTCCTCCAACTCCAGCCAGAATTTTTTTCATCAGACCATCATTTCCAGTAGCTTGAACAGTTGGATAAGTAGTCGGATTTGTCAATGGATTAGTAGTATTTTGTACCCCCACAGTCAAACTTGTTAAATCCATCACAGGAGCTGCCTGCTGAGAAGAAACCTGTGCTGCAGGCTGAGCCAACATCTCATCTAAAGATAGCATTTGAGGAGTAGCTTGTGCTTGAGAAACCGATTCCTGCACTTGAGGTACTTCTTGTACAGGAGTCTGAGCAGCTAATGTATCTAAACTAACTCCCTGTTGAAAAGCTGAAGGCTGAGCTTGTTCTGTTTGTGTTTGCATTGCTATATCCAATGATTGACTCGGAACATCTGCATTTTGAACGAATGGAGCAACTGAAGTTTGAGACTCATAAGTTTCATTACTAACAGTTGGCATTTCCTCATGCAAAGCATTCTCCATCCCTGGATTATTATTCTCTGAAGACATTTGAATACTAGACTGAGATTCTACTGCATTTTCTGGTTCGAGAGATACTTTCATCGCCTCAAATGGATCGATACTACTTGTCAACTGAATTCCTTCAGAAGGTTGAAACGATTGCACTTCTGCCTGAGCAGTCTCCCCTTCATATGAAGAAGAAAAAGCTGAAGATTCAGTTTGATTTTCTAAAGTGAAGTCAGACTTTTCTTCCATTTCTGGAGTAGCCTCTTCGACAGGAGATGCTTCTGAAGAAAACATAGAACCAGACCCTTCTGGAGTAATCTCATTTTCAAAAACTGGTGTTGTCTCCTCATGCTCCTCAGAGAGGACATCCTCCTCTGCCACAGGCAAAGTATCCTCTTCAAAATCCTCAGGACTAAACTCTAAATCACTTTCTCCATCACTTAGTCCTTCACTAGCTTCCTCATCAACTTCAGCAATAGGTTCAGCCACTACTTCAGAAGTAAGTTCATTAGGAGCCTCCTGCGATTCAAGAGCTTCTTGATCACCACCAGCAGGTTCCTCTTCTGATTGAAAACTTGTTGCTTCCTCAACAGGCTCTAGATCATTTTCAAGCGCTGATTCAGCAGGAGCTTCAACTGGTTCAGATGATACAGGATCTGGAGATTGTTCCTCATTAAGCAGAGAACCAAAATCAGGCTCTGAAACTTCAGAATGAGCATCTAACTGAGGCACTTCTACCGGAGTT